>Ga0080013_1001204_pt1 | contig 34990 bp, 65 predicted proteins | sample ETNvirenome_6_85_FD_69236 | JGI IMG/M metagenome (GOLD analysis project Ga0080013, IMG submission 69236) | Marine viral communities from the Pacific Ocean - ETNP_6_85 (SPADES assembly) (version 2) | ecosystem: Environmental > Aquatic > Marine > Oceanic | place: Pacific Ocean | collected 2013-06-19
GAAGTAGATAACGAAGTTGAACTGAGTGAACGTGACATGACTCGCCTTGATGAAACTCTGAATGTAGAAGATACACTGTCTTTTATGAAGCGATTCGTGAATGAAATGGAAGAGTTAAAGGCAGAGAATGAAAGTCTGCGAAGTGAAGTAGAAAAGCATAAGCAATTACGAAGTTCCACAACTTTTCCTGCTCGTGGTTTAGGTGAAAAATCTTTTGCTATTGTTGCTGACCGCAAAGTTGCAAAGTGTAATCGTCATACAACTCCATCTGATCAAACTGCATGGGTAGATGGTAATTGGATGAAAATTAAAGGAAGTGGATTGAATACCATTTTAACAATTGATAAGAATGGGAAACCTCATGCTTTAATTGAAAGCGGTATTACTATTCATTGTATCAATACAAAGTTACACCCTTCTTGTGATCTAGAGAAAGATAAGAAGGTAGAACAAGTTATAAAAAGTTACGTAGAAAATCATGATTTGCACTAATTTGATTGTGGAAATCAAATGATTTGCACTAATTGTTACGAAAGTTTTTCAAAAGATGCTATAGAAGTAGGAGAGTTATTTCACTGTTCTCCAGATACTGCTATAGTTTGCTCTGAGAAATGTGAACAAGAAATAATCGAAAAGGTGAGAAATGGTACTTGGATGGATTACTATGTACGTTTTCCTGGTGTCTCTGATAATTCTTAGGCGGACTTTGAATAATCAAACCCGTGTATATTCAAATATTTGTATATTAAAAAAGAGAATTTTTAGTATGTCTCCTGTGTATTCTTTCTCACGAGTGATCGGTTCAAATGCAATGCAAAGAGTGTGCAAAGTGTGTGCTGAGAACGAAAATAAACGTTTATGCAACTTATTGTATATACGAATATGCAAATACTTGTATATACTCTGAGTAAATGCATAGAACTTTCGAATAATGCAAGTTTCGTGCAAAGTATGCAATCCAAGAAGTGTATTACTAGAAATGCATACTTAAAAACCCTCAGAGAAAAACTTGACAAACGCTTGACATTGTGCTACAATAGGTGTGTAGCCGGTTGATGAATCATATAAGGTTACTTATATCTTCTTGTGTCTCTTAAATCAGTCCCCAAAGAAACACAAAAATACTTGTGTCTCATATGAGAAACACAATAAGTGGTCACATAATTTGACCACCTCAAAAAAACTTCAAAATAATACTTGACATATCCTTCGAATTTGCTATACTGATAATGTGAGTGAGACATAATCGTTCTTGAGAAAAATGATGCAAAGCAATTAACGGAGCCCCTCCGTCAGTGGGGGGTGTGGGAGAGTCACGACCGCCCAGAGAGAAAATCTTTGAATAGTGGTGTGACCATTGGTCTGTAAATCCACCTAGAAACGAAAACACAAAAAAAAGATTGTGGACAAATTAAGGCTGGTCACTGGACGGAACAGGAAAACCATATATGGTTACTGGTCTATGGGGGTGCAGTCGTGCCACAATCTTCATTAAATTGCTTTTCTCAACCTTATCGAAAGGAACGATATGACATTATTCAGCAACTACTATGGAAAACTTAGTGTTCCAGAACTCCGTGAAGAACTTGAATTCATGAAATATGAAATAGAGTATGCCATCGATGAGGAACACGAGAAGTCTTACTCTCGACAATACGATGAGATATTAGACCTCATAGAAATCAAAGAGGGAAAAGATTATGCCATGAGATGGCCAGAGTGCTTTGTGAGAGAATCTGAAATAGAAAGGTTAGGAATCTGGGAAGAAATATAATACTTGACAACCTTACCGAAAGGAACATTATGGAAAAAATTGAATATGTAAATCGTATGAGCATTGCTACTTTTCCTTATGATTGGAACTTTTACGATGTACCAGAAAATCTTGAAAGTCCTTCTGTCATTTATGAAGAGGCTCTGGAAGAACATGGAAAAGTATTTGCAGACCAAATATGGAATGTGGATAAAAGTCATTGGCCCAAAGTCTATGGGAAAGACGAGAGAGAAGTAGAATGGGGATTTGATTATATCAGTTCCTATTGGAAAAGTCCTATGAGAATCAGAAAAGATGGGAAAGCCAATCGGCAAGATGTCAAATCTCGTAAGAATTTTTTACGAGGAAGGGGATTAAAAAAACTTTAAAATAATACTTGACAAATACTCTGAGTTTGCTATACTAATAATGTGAGTTGATGATTAACCTTTTCCCCAATGAGGAAAGATGAGTGAGATCAGAAAAGAGTCAGTTGAAGAGTTCTTGGCCAGAGGGGGTCGTGTTGAGCGAACTGAGGCAGTTCTTGGAGCAAAGTCTCTGAACATGTTTTCAAAATACTCTGCGAATTACCGAGGAGGTCATGGTAAGACTCGTATGGGAAAGAATGGTTCTGGTAAGGCACGTATGTCAGAATCATATTGGAGTGTATAATGGCATTTGCTGACAGTTCGACATACTTCAATGTAGGTGACAGTTCAATCATTGGTAATTTTGAGTCCAAAGAAACTGGTAAATTCTTTGAATACTCTGAAGGTAAGGAAGAGGATTGGGGAACTTATGCTGATTATGGGCTGAGGAATGAGTATGTTCATCGAGTCTGGGTGACTACTCCTTGGAAAATGGACAGAGGATTTCGCATGGCAAAGGTTCTGAAAACCGTTGCATATATTCTTCTTGATGAGGATGAGTATGGTGAGCCTGTGATAGAGAAATGGAAAATCAAAAAACATAACGTCTATAACAGAGAGAAGAAACACTACTGGTCAGATTTTAAAAAAAATACTTGACATTCCTTTAGAATTTGCTATACTAATAATGTGAGTGAGAGAGAGAAGAGAAATTCTCCTCTGTCAATGAAGACAGTGTACCTCTCATCGGTTAGCCCTCTGTAAGTCAGTGGTTAGCCTTTTGTAAGCCGTAGTCGCTTGGGTGTGACGTAGTTGCGATAAGATCAAGACGATAATCCGAACCAGGGAAGCAAGAGCCCCAGCCCAAGCCACCGATCAATACGCATAAAGGGTTACTCTGCGTGAGGGGTTACTGATAAAATCATAAAAAAATACTTGACATATGATGTAAATTTGCTATACTAATAATGTGAGTGAGCGAGAGTGGGAAGAGAAATTCCCCTGCGACAATGAGGTCGTTGAAACTCTTTGAGACGGTACGGATGTGTGATTAAGAGCAGGTCCTGGTCTCCTTCATGGACAGGTGCTAACAGATTAGACGGGCACGGTGAAGGAGATAACAGTGACACGCACATATCCGGATGAGGTGTCCTCAGTTTCCGTGAGGAATGTGGCACCCTTCAAGACCGTAAGTCGATAGGAGACTGGTAGAACCCTGCTCCTTGGACGACTTCAGTTCTTGTTTCTGTCTCGGAATAACAAAAGCATGTCTCTCTGAGGCCCAAAAGTAAGGGTCTAGACAAAATATCAGAGAGACGGCTACTTTTCATTTCTATTTGAGATTGATCATGTCTATATGATGACCAACAGAAAATAGAGAGTTTAGTTAAGTGAGTCTGCTCTCCCCTAGTCACCTACAACGTAGAGAATGATCTCAAGTAGACGGCTGATGTGGCGGGGAACGAATGCAAAAGCATTTAGTGTGCGTAAGATACACGACTGGTTCAGTATGTACCAGTGACTCCGAAAAATACGAAAGGTATCGGTTGAAAAATACCGTAAGAGTTTTTCTGCAGAGGTTCTCTGAAACAAAACTTTTGCAAGGCTCAGGTTGATCACACCTAAAGTGATTAGGTAGTTATGTGGGTGTGTCGGAAATTGGCACCGAGGAAACGCTTTGAGAAGCATGGGCCCTAGCCCACATAACTCTTGACTCTTGTTGTTTTTTAGACGAGACAATAAGAATGAAGAGTTTTTCGCAAAGGTTCTCTGAAACAAAACTTTTGCAACAGATATTGAAATTACTAAGCCCAGCAGACGGTGGCTGAAAACATCTGCCCTTAAAGTGAAGTTATTCATTTCTACTCTCTGGTCAAGCACTGGCTTTGTTCTGGTGCTTGGCTTTTTTGTATCTACTTGACAATTGAAAAAATCATGTTATAATAACTAAATACAACTGAACAAGGATAAGTCCAGAAGCACAAGCACGGACGGGAAGGGGTGGGCACATAGTCAGAGGACGCACCTGTATATTCTCTGCACGATCTTGGTGCGTCCTCTGCACACTCTCTGCACTCACATAGAGGGGGGGGGCAAATGAGACTACGGCAATTAACTCGACATCTGCGTTTAAAACTGACGGCTAAGTTATCCAGTTCAATTCCAAAAATTTTTTTTGGATATTTTTTTACTCCATAAGTCACGCAAAATTTTGATTATTCCTAAGACTTATTCTGATATTGATGGGCATGAGTTTGAGATTGCTCTATACAAAGCAAAGTACATCTATCCAACTCCTGATAATCCTCTGTGTAATACGATTGAGAAACATGCTATACAGATATATGAGAGTGAAATGCTGGAGAGGTCTTTATGTTTTCTGTACGATACTCTGAGACCATTGACCTATGTCAATGTGCAGAAATACTTTACAGGGAATATAAAGTCTGTTCTACTGGAAAAAACAAATCCTTACACAATCTCTAAGACGAAGAATAGTGAAAATCATACTAAGGTAATCTCTGAGTATGTTTATGAGTTTAATGATATATTCTCTACACAAACAAAAAATATTATTGAATGTAAGACTTACAAATCGGAAACAGGAAGAAATAGACATCTGAAGAAAATTCGGAGTCAGCGAAACTTTAATAAATGTAATTATTATCTACTAGCACTAGATAATAAGGATTCTTTTGAGATGACGGATTTCGTTTCGTTGCGGAATGCGACTTCTAAATTTGTGCGAGAATCTTTTGACGAGGCTATATAAATAATAAAGTAATTTGCAAATATATATTTAATTGAACATGGAGACTAGCATGGCCAAATCTAAAAAAATAAAAGCAGTGGAAGCATTGGAGAAAATCACCACTAAAATAATGAACTATGCAGAATGGTGTGATGCAAACGACATCTCTCGCCCTGGTTCTTTATCTGCACAAGAGGCATATAAAGTTTATCTTTCGAAGCAAGGGACGGAGTAATGCCTTACATTATAAATGATTTAAAATTTGATGAATGTAAGGTGTGCCGATCAATTTCTGCACCTGCAGATGTTGGTATGGATTCTCCAGTTTGGAATAATTCTACGTGGTTTCTTGCTCATGCAAATTCTAAGCATCATGGGCATAATGAGATAGTTGGATGTTATATACGACATGATTTTCAATTTCGAGTGGCCGAACTTTATTCTCTTCAACATCAAATAAGAACGGTTCTTAAAAGACATGATTCATTATTCATACCAGAGATTATAGATGGACATTTCTTTTTTCATATTGTACATCCGAGCAATGCTTCCATGGAAAGTAAATTTGGAGGATTGAAGGCGATACTTCCAACGAACAACTAAAGGAAAATTATGGATCCAGTGATAATTGATGATATAGTTACAGAAGATATACAAGACAGACTTTTTCAGGTAATGGTAGGGCAAAAAATAAAATGGCAATATCTAGGTGCTACCAGTAATGGACCCTGCTTGTGGTATAGAGATAATGATGAAAACTGTTCTGATGCTGGGCAGTTCGTTTCTACAATCTATGATGACATGGATGATAGAATAGGAGTGCCTTATACAGATTTCTTTTTGGCCCCACTCATACAAGCGGAACCATTATTGGATGTGAAAGTAAATAGTATTTACAGAATAAAAGCAAATATGTTATGGAAAGCAAATGAAGGTCTCTATAACATACCTCATATGGATTGGCATAAAGAACCTGAGCAAGATTTTCTGGGCGGACCTCTGTCTAAAAATATTCATTATCTAACCGCAGTCTATTATTTGCATGATGGTGACGGAGATACTATAATGTTCAAAAATGAATACACTAAGAGTCACTCACCTAGAACATCAGACGATATTGACAAGGAACTGGTGATAGAGGAACGAGTGAGCCCTAAGAAAGGTAGATTGTTGGTATTTGATTCGAATCGATACCATGCCTCTAGTAATCCTAAAGAAACAGAGTATAGATTTATTCTGAATTACGTATTTGAAATTTCTAAATGAAAATATTGCTACTGTCTCCTGATGGTATAGGGGACTTGCTTTTGTTTTTACCTATAGTAGAATCACTTAAAAATACATGGGATTGTGAAATTACGTTAGCGGTAAACGGTGAAAAGAAAAATCTGGTACAAGGTAATCCGCATCTGAATGTAATAAATCCTGAGGATGTGAATTCGGATGAATGTAATTTATCTTATACTTCCCACATATACTTTCCGAAATCTTTTTCTTTACCAATTCATCGTGTAGAGATATACGAGAGAATTTATAATTTACCAATGCGTAAATATTTTCCTGCACCTATCTTTTATACCGATGATGAACTAAACCATGTGAAATCATTTGTAGACCAATATACAAATCCCGTATTGATTCATACACTATCTGTAGACCGACCTCAATATGGTAAGTCTATGTCGAGAGACTTTTGGGATTTCTTTCTCAAAAAATATTCGAACTACACTTTCATTCAGGTGGGACAAAAGCATACTGATTATGATTTACCTTATGATAATGTTGTAGATGTGAGGGGTATGTTTGATATTAGATTGTCTGGTCTCGTATCAAGATATACCTTGACTCATTTGTGTATGGATTCGATTATAGCACACTTTACTCCTTATACACAAAAAAGAGGAATAGTTCTTTGGGGTTCTACAACACCCTTAAATTATGGTCATGATATAAATATAAATTTTCATGATGGTAGAGACTGTAGTCCATGTATCGATGAAACCGAGGGTGCGAACTGTTGTCAAAGAAATGGTATGGAAATACCATGGAACGAAATAGTGAATTCTTTTGATACAATTATAAATAATTTAGATAATGTTTAAAGAAATATTAGAGCATATGGCACAACCCAGATATTTTTGGGGAACACTTTATCTAGCAATCGCAGGCTCCATGGGCGGTAACATCATATGGGAGTCAATCACTTGTGGTATCTTTTTTGGTCTAATTGACTTATGGAAAGAGTCTCGGATGCGTTAGGAGATTTATGTTTAAACTCGCATACACATATAAAGACTATGTAGGCGTTAAAACAAAACATGTGATATTCTTTAAAACCGAACGTAAGTATCAAGACTTTATCAAATCACACCCAACCATACAAATATTATCAACTGAAAAACCAAATTGACTTTTACGAAGTTGATAAGAAATCCCATCTATACATTGGCGAGACTGAGATCGATTGGTCATACAATCTTATGGATCGTGGTCTCAAATTCAATAATCCACACGCAAAAGGTTCTTGCGGTTGCAAGACCTCCTTCATGATAGACATGCCTGAGGTAACAGAAAAACCATCTTGGATGTAAAAAAAGTCTTGACAAGTTTTTATACTTTGCTATTATATAATTGTTGAGTGAGTGAGATAACCCTTTCAGAGGAATTGTTATGAAAATGGAACTTGAATGTCAGGAATGTGATAAGGTATTTACGAGAAGTGTAAAGAGCCTGTCCCCAAAATGTCCGAGATGTAAATCAGAAGACCTTTATCCTACCGCCTTTTTCGGTAAGAAAAAAAAGTCTTGACACATCATCTCAGTTTGCTATTATATAAATGTACTGATTGAGAAACCCTTTTCGAAAGATAACTATGTGGGTATCAGAAGTAAAACCAAAAGTCAAACGTGAGAGAGGTAACTTTGTTCATCGCAAGACTTTTGAGACTATGGAAGAAGGTAGAGAGTGGGCGAGTGAACTGGCGTTCAGAATTGTTGACGGCGGATTCTGGTCTGATGAAGAAATCGTAATGGAACATAGTGAGGTAAAATGAGCAGAACATACGAAGAAGGTGTCAAAGACGGTATGGTAGAAAGAATTACCGAAGACCTTGAAGCGGCTGCATCACGGATCGCAATTCTTGAAGAAGAATTAGAAGCCGAACGGGCAAAGAAGTGGAGTGCGGTTTCCAAGTTGAAGATGATTGAGCATCACAAAGGCAACATTGGTGAGTTGAGATATTGTCTTGAAAATGGTGAAGCATTGACACTTCATGATAAGATAGAATTGATTAAAGAAGGATTTGCAAATGTTTAAATCATCAAAAGCATATTGTAATGGTGAACTGATTTGGGACGCAAAAGACCCAAAGTTCAATCATTGTCTCAAAAAAGATATTGAACATTACAAAAAATATCTTAAAGAAAAAGAAAATTTCATTGCAAAAAAGTCTTGACAAGTTAGCCTAATTTGCTATTATATAAATGTACTGATTGAGATAACCCTTTCGGAGATACCGAATGCTTAGAGAATACGAAGGTACCACAAATGAGAGAACAACTTTTGAACCTGGTGATATGGTTGTAGTTCATACGTTAAATGACCTCGTTGGAGAACTCGGGAAATTATGTTATGATGAAGACGGTATCAGTTACAGAGTCTTTTATACAGACGGAGCCTGTGAATGGTGTGAGTATGAAGACCTGAGAGAAGCAAACGACCTTGATGATTGGTCACTAACCGAACGTGGAGAGATGTTCTAATGAGTATTCGTAAAACTGAGTATAATGATCACATGATCAAAATGGAGTCAATGGAAGCCACTCTTGAGTGGATGACACGTTACGGAGTCAAAACTTTCAAAGATTATACTGGTGAATACGTAGAGGTTCGTTGTTCACGAATGGCGAATTTCTTTGATTCTGAATTCGAAGTTTACCCACATCTCACAGAGGAGATTGTATAAAATGGAAACTGTTAGTGAACTGAAAAAATTTGATGCGTTGCTGAGAATGACTCGGTTTTCTACCAAGCGAAAAGGTAACGATAAGAAGAAACGTTCTAAGAAACTTTGTCGCAAAAAAATCCGATGGGACGAATAAAAAAATGGTTTCGCCATATGGCATTTGAGTGGGAATTAATGAAGTGTAACCTTGAAGCAAGATTGGGGATGATATGATTAAAGAAGTTTATATTGGGGAAGAGAAAATTATTATTGATTTTGATGGATGTCCATTTTGGAAAGTTATTGCAGTACACATTACAATTTTTGTGATGGGAACACTTGCTAATAAGCGATTGACCGTTTTGGAAAATAGTATTGAAGAATTGTAACCTTAAATTAAGATTGGGAATGATATGAATGAAGCAATTTACGAAGCAATTTATGAAGAGTTACTTGAAGCAGGTTATGAAGATTGTCAAGAAACTGCTGAATTAGCAATCATGATTTTTCACGATAGAGCATTATGATAGATGCAGAAGGTAAAGCGGATCCTTTCCTTGCACCAAAAGGTACTCGTGATGAGTTTTTTCTGAAATTGGAAAAGCGAATCGAAAAACCTGAGTACACCATACATTTCATGGTTGACCGTGAAGATCGCAAGGCGATGTTCTATAATATCAAAGGTGGGTTAGATGATTTTGATGAAGGAGATTGCATATTATTGAAAGCGACCGTTGCACGACATGATGCAAGAAATGGTAAAGCACAAACATATCTAAATAGATGTGTTTTTATTAAGAATTATGGTAGTAAAGATAAGAAACCTGAGAAAAATATACCTTCTCATCAAGAACAATTATTACAGGTATTCACGGCTGAGAAGGAATCTGAGAATAAAAAACCTACTTGGCAAGAACAATTAGTACAGGAGCCACCATGGGCGTAATGAAAAATAAATATATTGAAGAACAAATGGATCAAGAACTAGAACTTGAAATGATTGATAATAAAAATGGTGAGGTCACCTTTAAGGTTGTTGAGGTGGATAATGAAAGTGAAGACATTTCTTATATTCATGTCAGAGAAGAAGCCAAGGTAGAAGAGGCACTGGAACGAATGTATAATAAGAGCCAGGAAGATTTATTTAACAGTGAAGATTATAATTGGTCAGGTTTTAGGTAGAAGAAATTCGCAGTTAATGCTAAAATACGTACAACAGATAATGTGTGATTTCCTACAAAAAAGGAGAAATCGTGAAAACTGCTACACTTGAAGTATTAGAACCTGGTGAAAAGGTTTTAGGTTCAAAAACTGCTGGTTCTTATTTTGTTAGAGAGTTTGTTGATGGTGAACACATGGGTGGTTCATTTTTCAAAACAGAAAAAGAAGCAAAAGATTATATTAAAGAATTTGTTGATCCCGAAGAATGGAAGTACAATGAAGATAAATACGTTTCATAAAAAATATAAGAATATAACCCCTGCAAATGGGTTTATGACGAAAAACTCGGTTTTTCGTAAGCAATTTGATCGTGTAATGGTTCCATATGTTGTGTGTGCAGATGGTTTTACCATGTCTGTACAAGCATCTGGTTCTCATTACTGTGAGCCTAGGGCAAATGTAGAGAGGTACAGGTCCTTTGAGATTGGGTTTCCTAGTCAAAAGGAATCTTTGATTATGTCATACTGTGAAGACGAGAGTAAGCCAACCGATACTGTATATGGTTGGGTACCTTGTGCGGTTGTTAATGCGGTGCTTGAAAAGCATGGCGGCATTGATATTGATGCTACGTTAAAAAGAGCAGAAGATATTCAAAAAAGTGCTTGACAATGTAGCCCAGTTTGCTACAATAGATCATGTGAGTTGATGATTAACCTTTAACGAGAATGCAAATGGAAATTCGTGAGTTTGAAATGTCCGATGATGCTTTTATTGAAATGGTCGGTTCTATCACTCCTGATATGACTGATGAAGAGATTATGGTTCTCATTGATGAAATTGAGGCCGAAGAAGAGGCCCGCATTGAACTTGCCGATATGGCACGAGATGGATGGAGATAATATGGCTGAAATGACTGAAAGACTTGATGCGTTACTTGACCACATGAGGGTAGATTATAAAGCATGGGCTGATCGTGGTCCTGATCCTCACGGTACTCGTGCTTTTATGTACGAAGAGTTTTCGGATAGTCTTGACTATACTATCGGTAAGAAGTATATTAAAGTATTGAGGCGTGAGGGTGATTATCATTCCAGCGTGTGTGCTTTTGTTGTCAATGTTGAAAATGATAAGAAATTCAACTATGGTGACATTTTGATGCCTGCTGGTTGGGCGGCACCTGCTCGTAACTTTGCTCGTGGTAACATTTTTGACACCGAGCGAGGCTTTGAACGTGTTCGTTGGACTGGTGCTTTATGAAAAACAAAGGTGGATATCAGATGATACCTGCCATAGATTTAAATAAAACAAAATGAATATACGACCTGTAGATAATAATTTTTTTAGATTCACTTCTAGAATTGGTAAGCAAAAATTGGTTATCGAAATAGATGGTGATAGCACCAAAGATGAATTGTGTGAAGCCTTTACTGCTTTTCTCAATGCATCAGGTTATCATTATACTGATCATGTTGAGTGTTTTCATATGCCTGAAGGTGCTACTACTGAAAAGGTCTATGAACCAATGGCAGAAGAAGATATACCGTTTTAATTAATCGGGGAGACTGGGCATAGGTGAGCCCAACAGACTGTAAATCTGCCGTATATACTGTGATGGTTCGACTCCATCTCTCCCCACCATGGTCCGTTCGTCTATCGGTCTAGGACACATGCCTGTCACGCATGAAAGAGGAGTTCGATTCTCCTACGGACCGCCAATAATGAAAGGCATTATGAAAGATATTTTTAAGTTTATGGGAGTAGCAATACTCGGTACGTTTGGTTTATATTTAATTCAACCCTATGCACCTTTGGTTGTGGGTGTGGCCTGTTTGTTTTTTGCTTGGCAATTGTTTGTGTCCGCTCTTCCTGAGATTGAAGATTGGCGATATACAATTCTTAAAGCAGAAGTAGAAAGCCTTAAAAGGTGGGTATACAAATTCTAAACAGGTTCATTCGTTCCATTTATTTGATTTTTTACGATTCTCTTTTATAGTTAGATATTGCAAATTATCTTGATGATGTAAACCACCTTTAGAAATGGGTTTGATATGATCAACTTCATAACCTTCAGGACAATTTAAATAAATGCCCTTTATAATTTGTAAATCGGCATCTGGTGGAGTTTGTTTTTTCTTTTTCATCTGATATTCCCACCAGATTTGGTTTTTCTTTTTTCTAAAGGTATTATAATCTTGTTTTGGAATACATTTTTTATGAGCATTACTGTTTACCCTATGACCTCTTTTATCAAGTATTGGTTTTTCGCAAAATTTACAAAGAAATGGTTCTTTTTTCTTCGTGATTTTATTGTTAATCTTTGCGGCACAAGAACGAGAGCAGTATTTAACTTGATGTTTGCCGGTCAAGGTTTTATTACAATTTTTACAATATATATTTTTAGACATGATTTTCTCCTTGTTAGAAAATTGTGTTTAGAGAGTTGGGAGTGATTGCAGTCATTCCCTTCTCTTGTATTTATAAAAAATAGGTCATCTACCAGCAGTAGCCACGGGACTCCAAATCTTGTGTAGAGGGGGCGGCACCTTCATGACCTGCCATAAATATTTAAATGAACTATGATATTTTACTTCTAACTTTAACAATCGTATGTGCTTTAACAGTTGGTGCGTATGTATACAAAAAAGAAATTGATACATCACCTCCGCCTAAACCTGATATACGATACTATCATATAAATTTTTAATGGACAAACAAACGGAATTGATGATTATTACCATGGAAGAATGTGGTGAATTGACTCAGGCATGTTCTAAAGTGCTAAGAACTGATTTCAGAAAAGAGTCTGTAGAAGATTTATCTAAAGAAGTTGCAGATGTCATGTGTATGATTGAGATAATGAAAGATCAAGGTTTGATAAAGCATTCAGATATAGTTCAGGGTATACAGAACAAAAGAACAAAACTTAAAATTTGGTCTAATTTAATAGTAGGATCTTGATGCCGATATACGAATATAAATGTGAAGTTTGCTCTAATATAGAAGAGAGTATTGAAAAAATAAATACAGAAAAAATTGAATGCCCTATTTGTAATAACATGGCAAAAAGAATTATTAGTTTATCTAGTTTTGAATTGAAAGGTAGTGGTTGGTATAAAGATGGTTATTCATCAAATAAACCAGAAATATCTGATAAATCAGAGAAAACGCTTGACAATTCTACTAATACAGAGTAAAATAATTAAATACAATAAAATATAACCTAATACGGAGAATATTATGAAAGTTTCACTACGCAAAGCAAATGCACTTCAAGAGCAACTTAACGAGGCGATTAAAAGTCGTCCTAGTGCAGACCACGAGGTCAATGTTGTTGACCATGAAATGTGGAAGACTGAGGTAGAGAATGCCCAGGCCAAATACTATGATGAAGTGAAGCGAAAACTTGAAATGGTTGAAACCAGGTTTTCTATTCGCAAGAGTATTGCCAACCATAATACCTTGTGTGGTGTTACCGATTTGCTTACGGATCTCAATCATGTTGAGAGTAAGATTACCACAATCCAGAGATGGATTACTCAAAGAGAAGTTCGTTCAAAAGACGAGGTTCTTGAAAAGCAGAGAAACCGTAAAGTGGCTCGTGCCGAGAATGCTGACTACGATGGCTACATCTCCATGGATGTATCCGTCATCGGTAAGAACGACCATGAACACTGGACTGAAAAAGTTAAAGTGTTGAAGCGAAACAAAGCCAAAATCAATGATGAGTTATTGTCGTTGAACATCAAAACTGAAATAGAATTAACACCGCAGGTGGTGAGGATTCTCAAACAAGAGAATTTGATCTGACTTGTGGTGCGGGAAGAGTGGGAGGTCCGATTACAACCACATGTAATCACTTGCCTTTAGGCATTTATCAAAAGCAATTACGGAGGAACTAGATGTTTGCTTCTGTTAAAAGAGGACCTTTTTGCTTGTTGTGAGGTGAAACCCCACCATACCTTGTAGACAGAGAACGACATTAGGCATCAAACTTGCACTTTGTTCGTTGTAAGTTGCTTGAATGAACCGACTGGAACATTCGTTGTTTTTCTCATTCTTCCCATTTTTTTCTTGACTTCCCCTCCCAATTTGCTATACTAATAATGTAGTTAATGATTAACCCCTGCCGAGAATGATTATGGCTATTAATGATAACTCAATATTCGTTGGTGATGCGGTGAGATTGTCGGGTAAAACTCGTCACGGTAAAAATCGTATTCGTGAGAATGGCGATATGTGGGAAGTCATCACTATTGATGGCGGTGAGAGTTCAATTCTCTCTACTAAAATTTGTGTCGTTCCTATGATGGAAGGTCGCAGAGAGAACTGGCGTTGGCTCGATCTTCCTGAAGATGAGCATATGGAAATTGAAATTATAGATAATGAGGTAGTATTATGAGTATGATAATGTGTAAGTATGGTTGTTTAAGTGATACTGATGAATTCCCAGAGTTTGAGTGGGATGAGGATGAAGGTTATACGTGTGAATTTTGTGCAGAAGAAGAAAGAGATTCCTTGCGGATGTTCCGATACTTCCGCTCCAGAGTAGATTCTTTTTTATATTCATAAAGGAAAAAATATGAGTGAGGAAAGACTAGAACATTCAATTGCGTTGGTTCTTGCACGTTGGATGGGTGGTGAGAATTTGAAAGAAGCAACCGAAGAGGTTGCACGTATGGCTAGACTGTACTACGAAACTGGTTCAATAGAGGAGGACGAATTATGAGTGGAGTATTTGATTTGAAACTTATGGAAGGAGTTAGAGCAAAGGTTGCTGAGAAGAAGTGGAAACAAGCAGAAGAGTTTGCAGAACTTGTGAGTGGTCTAGACCCAGAGAGTATATTTTTTGCTGAACGGCTTTTTGGAGTAAACGGAAGCCGACTTGAAATAAATGGTAAAAAATGAAAAACGTTCTTGACAAATGGTCAGAGTTTGCTATTATATAATTGTAGAGTGAGTTAAAACCTTTCAAAATAAATAATTTATGTTTTTTCTTGTTAAATACTCAATGGTTGCGGTTGCGTTTTATCTCATCATGTCAGGTCTGATTTCGGTTGACTTGTCTGGTGAGAGTGTTAGTGTGAGCGTTAATTACGTAACGGTAAGTGAAAAAATAATTGAAGACATCTCAAGCCTCGTAAAATTATGAAAGTAAGAATTCACGGTAAAAATTTACCATCAAAATTTCGTCATGGAGTGTTCGGCATGACTCATCTGTCCATGCGTAATTTGCTTGATAATCGTAGAGTTGTCAACAATCTTGAAATTGACATTCACTTTCGTCACCATGCTGATAATGGTGAAGCAATGATACACGAGAATGAATTTCGTTCAAAACCTAGAAAATTTCGTGTGATCATTGATCCATACAAAGTACGTGTGGATGATTATGGTCGTGAATTAGAAGATGAAGAACATGCCAATGAAATGTTCAAGGTTCTCGGTCATGAGTTGGTTCATGTTAAACAGTATATTGTTGGTGACTTGGCAATGAAAGTCAAGGGTATGTATTGGAAGGGCGAGTTGACAGATGTTAAGAGCATGAAAGATTATTTCAAGAGTCCTTGGGAAGTTGAAGCATATGGTCTTGAGAGATATCTTTGGTTGAATTTTATTGACTTCTGGACTTCCGAAATTGAAAACAACGATTTATTCAAAGATTGTTTAGACTGAAAAAAGTCTTGACAGTTCTGAGCAATTTGGTATTATATAAGCATGTGAGTGAGTTAACCCTTTTGAGAGAAACAATATGGGGCAGTTGATATGAGAACACCGAAAAGATGTGCTGGTTATTTGACCTTAGTTGAAGGTCTTGTTTGTTGGACATTTGCTTTGGCACTTGTCTATGTTAATTTTGTAATTGCCTTTTCAATGTAAGGAGAACATATGAGTACAAATGCATTAGTTGCTTTTTCAAGAAGTGATGGTTCAATTGTTTCAAGTTATGTCCACTATGATGGTTATGAGACTGGTCTGGGTGAGACTTTGCTTGAGCATTACAATGATGAGAAATCAGCATTGGGTGTTTCAGTCGGTGGTTACTATTCAAGTCTTTCTGAAGATATTAATGCTTCACTTGAAAATTCAGTTCATGTTGAAGAACCTGAGATGTTTGACTCCTTCAACGAGTTCCGAGATTATGTTGAAGAAAACAGCCATCTTGAATTTTGTTACTTGTGGGTAGATGGTCGTTGGATTTATTCCAGTTGGACAACTACTACAACTGGTATTGGTCGTTATACTGAGTGGCATACATCTTTCAATGGTTTTGCTGAGTTGATTCCTGCGTATGTCAGAGAAGGGCGTAAGTTGGTTAATAGATACCGAGACATTGCTCTTGAAGATAATCGTGATACTGCTGAATATAATGAGTATGCAGATGCTACTGAGGTGATTGTTGACAAGTGGAATCGGATTGGTGTTAGCAACATCGCCAGAGAATTCATGGCCGCATAAATAATTTTATGTCGTATTCAAGATGGATTAATTCTACATTCTATACTTACTGGTGTAGTTCCCAAGCGTGTGGCAAGCAAGATGAACTTTTTGCTTGCCACACTTCTTTGGATGTAATGGGTGAACATATGTTTACCTATACAGAATGTAAAGAATTTATACAAGATCCCCAAAAAATTTTATCTAGAATAAAAGATTTTGAATTAACATCTGATGAAATAAAAGAACTGGTAGGTTATATGTCAGAGTTTGTTTCGGATGTTGATTTGAGTTATGAGAAAAAGTTAATTGAGACAAGAGGAGGGCAGTGAACCCTCTATGGTTAGGTTTATCAATGTTTGCATTAGCAGGATTGATAATTGTAGTCTGTGTTTTAATCATTCTCAATATGAAAGTATAAATGAGGAATAAAGCCTGGCGTAGAAAACAAGAATTTAGGAAAAAGAATAAGGTAGTTAAGAAATATTTTAATTGGTGGGGTGATGAAGATTGGGATCCGAAATCAATCGGTCTAAGATCACATACACCATGCTTATGTAGTTGTTGGATGTGTGGTAATCCACGCAAATATTATAATGATGGAACTATACAAGAAAAGAAAAATGAAAGAATGCATGAATTGTTGGAGTCCTTACAAGAAAAGGAATAAGGTGTTCTGTAGTCGTAAGTGCTACAATATTTGGAGAATGACTAGAAAGACATAATGAAAATTAAAATCGGACCATACAGGAAGAATCGTGCTTTCAATATTCACATTGATGATTATGATGTTTGGAGTTTGGATCATACACTTGCTTATATCATCCATCCTGCTCTTATTCGTCTAAAAGAAACTAAGCATAGTTACCCAGAACTTTGGGAGGATGGTATGGTAAAACACCATAACTGGACTCGTCAATTGCATTTTGATTTTATTGATGAAGAGGTAGAGTCTAAATATCTAATGGACAAATGGAATACAATCATGGACAAGATGATTTATTCCTTTGGTAAATTGGTAGAAGATGATTTAAGTGTACTTGATTTTGATGATAATATTCAAGAAGGTCTTGATTTGTTTGCGAAACACTACACAAGCCTTTGGGATTAAAATGAAACAAACTAAAAGACAGAGAAAATTGAAAACTTCATCTCGTTTACAAGTTACTCCTAGAAAGTGGTCTAAGAAAACATCTAGAATTTTAGATAAACAGTTTGATCGTTATATATATGAAGTATTATATGTACCTGTATCAATAAGTTGTGGTAGAGATTTTGAAAAATATGAAAGAAATATGTGGGATTAAATGCGAATACAAGAAGATGTTAAACTTGACTTTAATGATGTACTAATCAAACCAAAACGATCTACATTAGAATCTAGAAAAGATGCGGTATTAGTTAGAACATTTGCGTTTAAGCACTCTAAGAAAAAATGGGCAGGAGTACCAATCATTGCCGCCAATATGGACCATACAGGTACATATGAAATGAATAAGGTATTATATGACTATGCGATGCTCACTGCTATATGTAAATTTACTACATACGCACCTGTATATAATGCAATTAAAACGATTGGTCTTGACCAAAATTTAGATGAGTTAGACTACGATTTGGAATGGGTTTGTCTTGATGTGGCAAATGGTTATACAGAAAGGTTTATGGATTTCGTTGATAAAATGCGAAAACATGAAGCAACAAAAAATTCCATAATTATAGCAGGAAATGTATGCACTCCGGAGGCCACAGAACAGATTATCCTTGCAGGTGCAGACATTGTGAAGATTGGTATTGGACCTGGCTCGGTTTGTACTACTCGGAAGATGACGGGTGTTGGTTATCCACAACTGAGTGCCACGATGGAGTGTGCAGATGCGGCTCACGGTCTAGGCGGACATATTATCACAGACGGAGGATGTGCCGTGGTGGGGGATATAGCAAAATCCTTCGGTGCTGGTGCAGACTTTGTGATGCTCGGTGGGATGTTAGCAGGACACGATGAATGTAATGGTGAGATTAATGGTCATAAGATGAAATTTTATGGTATGTCTTCTGAAGATGCTCAGATTACTTATTATGGTGAGAAACAGACTCATAGGGCGGCAGAAGGTAAAACTGTATATGTTGACTATAAAGGTCCTGTAAAAGATACCGTACAAGAGATTTTAGGAGGTCTGAGAAGTGCTTGTACATATGCAGGTGCAAAAACACTAAAAGATTTACCAAAATGTACAACATTTGTGCGTGTAAATCGACAATTAAATGAGGTGTTTTCATGAATGGTGAAATTTTAAATTTTTATTATGAAAAAATTCTTGGTGGTGATAACCATGTATCTTTTAAATTACCGATATATAAAGTAAAATTTTCGGAATACGAAAGTTTGATTGAAGCCATTAATGAGAAATTACCAGCCTTGAGAAAGCAGTTAGAAAAAAACAATGATGCTACAGATGGTGGTGTGCAAAATACCAATGTATTCACTGGCAATTTTCAAAGATACAATGTTGGATATTTTGATGAATCTGAAATATTTTTGAAATTCAGAGAATTTATAAAAAAACATACCGTAAAATATTATAGAATATTATATAATAAAAACCCAGATTCAAAAATCTCGTATGCTTGTTGGCTTAATGAATTGAATCAGTTTGAAAGAATTGGTTGGCATAAGCATCAAGAATTTTATGGACAAGAAGGTAGACAAGTAAATATTTCTGCGAACATGTCTTTGTGTATACCGTCCGAGAAACCAACATATACCATATATTATAGCCCTCTACATTGTGCTTGGTGGCAAAAAACTCAAAGTATGCAACCTAAAGAATTAGATAGAATATTATATGAAACACATTTTGACGATAGAATTGATTATAATACTCCTGCATTATGCATTCAAAATGTTCCAGGACTGTTTACCTTTTTTCCATCTTTTCTAGGGCATGAAACTACCCAAGTAATGTTAAACGAAACGAGAGTATCATTAGGGCTTGATTTTTTTCTAGAACCTCAAGACCGTGAAGATATTTCTTCTTTATTTCCTTTGTGAAATAACTTGACAATGAGACACTGTTAAGTTATTATATGTTTGTAAATGATTCCTTTAACCCTTAAATATAAAAGGTATTATGTCAGAAGAAATGGTCGCAAGACTGATTGATGACTATCGTGGTGAAGCATACGCAGAAGCAATGGCCGCAAGAGATGCTAATGTATCGATTGATGCGGTGATGATAGATTTCTGTGATAAAATTATTGAGAGACATGGGCTTGAAGAAGCCGATGCAGTGGAAGTCACTAAGGCTTTCGTTGATGAATATAGTAACCTTTAATTAATTATTAATAATGAATAAATCAGAAGTTCTTTTGAAACTTCCTACGCATTTACGCAAGGAAATAAAAAAGGCAAATCTCATGTTTGAAAAATCAAGTGCGGCAATTCAACGTGCTATTACAAAACAGGAAAATGTTTTAATGTATCGTAATGCAATAGAGAGTTGGGCTATTGAAGAAAATGGTCATAGAGAAATTCGTAAATATTCTCAAAAACCTAACCCTGTAGATTATGGATTGAAAGGAAAATAATGATTGATATTAATCCATTTAAAAAACCATTGGATGTTCGTCATCTAATTCATGAGGACTATAAGTATGCCGCCATGGATTGGGATAGAACATGGTGGGTCTTTACACACAAACCTAATTGTGTAGATGACATGTGGGATTCAAAAGAAGGTCGTTCAGAAAAAATTGTTGAACGAGCAATTGAGACCACAGATTGGCGAAGTTCTCTTGTTGAACTTGAAACTATTGTTGAAGATTAATAGAGGGTGAGTGGCCCGATAGTTAAATTGGATATAACAGTAGACTTCTAATCTTCTATTCTAGGTTCGATTCCTGGTCGGGCTACCATAATAAATATGAAGTACAATGAACGTGAAATACTCAAACATTTAGAAGAATATATTGAAAGCACTTATTCTCAACATTATACGAAAGGTGATTTTCAGATACAAGATTTGTTTGAGCATATAGATATTGCGGAAGAATTTTGTAGAGGTGCCGCCATTAAATATCTTATTCGTTTCGGTAAAAAAGAAGGTAAAAACAGTAAAGATTTGCTGAAGTGTATGCACTATATTGTGCTTATGTTTCATTACTGTAATTTTGATGAACCTTTATTAGAGGACAATAATGTCATATCAGGTTAGAGTTAATAATAATGAGGGTAAACAGTTTGATTTGAATCATCCTTATCCTACTTTAGAAGAAGCAAAGGATGCATTGCCTGGCTTGAAAGCAATGTATCCTAACAACAAAGTTATAATTAATGATGTTTTACAGATAGAATGGACCGAATTGAACATATATAAAAGAGCATCCGAAGCCCCCTATTCATGTGATATGTCAAATAGTCTATATTTTGAGTGATATAAATACATCTACAAACATTTTTTACTATGTTTTATTTGTTGACTATTTGAAATGGATTTTAAAACTAACGGAGTATATATGGGATTTTTCCAGAAAGTCCTCTGTATATTGACTGCACTCGCAATCTATCCTGCCACCATCGTAATTCCAAAACAAGACTCCCTTGATAGGCAAATTTTCGTTCCAATAAAAGAACGTACAATAGAGGTTAGACAGTATGTGTCAATTGCAGAGAGAAAAAAACAAATTTCATGTTTACAAAAGAATGTTTATTTTGAGGCGGCAGTTGAGTCAACTGCAGGTAAATTGGCGGTCGCACATGTGACCTATAACAGAGTTAGAAACAAATACTTTCCAGACAACTTTTGCGATGTTGTCTATCAAGGAAAACATTTTGCATCTGGACACCCAGTAAAAGACAGATGCCAATTTTCCTGGTATTGTGATGGAAAGCATGATATACCATATCCAGGTCCTACTTGGGAAAGTACACAAGAATTAGCATCATGGTTTTATGACAATAAAGACACCATGAGAGATATTACTGATGGTGCTTTATACTATCATGCAGACTATATTCCAAATCCTAAATGGGCAAAATCAAATAAGACACAAAAAACAGTACAGATAGATACACATATATTCTATGCAAGAAAAGACTTTATGTTTTAAATTATAATGGAGCATTATGAAAAAAGGTGACGTGGATATTCCACAACATAAACCTGGTAATATGGCTGAAAACTCCATGGGAGGAACAGAACTTCTAACCATGGAGTTATTCAAGAGACTTCCTGAAGAGTATAAAAATTATTTTCAATTTGTAATATCCAGAGTAAATAAAGAAGACCTAGAAGATAAACCTCGTTTATACTGGCTTCATGATTTAGCATTAGATCCTGTTCATGATTTTTTAAGAGAACCTGAAGGTCTTAATTTATTTGATAAACTGATATTTGTCAGTCATTGGCAACAACAATCATTTCAGAATTTTTTGAGAATACCTTACTCAAAAGGTGTTGTTATAAAAAATGCAATCGACCCTATTGAATATCATGAAAAGCCAAAAGATGGTCCTTTGCAGTTGATGTATTGTTCAACACCTCAAAGAGGTCTCGATGTTTTATTGACGGCACTAGATATGTTAGATAGAGATGATTATCATCTTCATGTATATTCTAGTTACAAATTATATGGTTGGGTTCAAAATGATGAACCTTACAAGCCATTGTTTGAAAAAATAGAAGAACATCCAAATATGACAAATTATGGTGCAGTTCCTTATGATGTGTTGCGTGAAGCATGGAAGAAGATGCATATATTGGCGTATCCTTCAACGTGGCAAGAAACTTCATGTCGAGTAGCAATGGAAGCAATGTCAGCCCATTGTGCTATAGTTACATCTAATTGGGGAGCATTACCAGAGACTTGTGGTGAATATGCTTACATGTATAATTTTACTGAAAATAAAACAGATCATGCCGAATATTTTGCTGACGAACTTGAAGATGTGATGGAAGAGTATTGGTCTGAGACAACGCAATTTAATCTTGACAATGCAAGACAATATGCGTATACTCATTATAGTTGGTCAAAACGCATTTCGCAATGGACTAACTTTCTTGCTAATCTCAAATATGAAATTGAAAATGGCTAAAGCAAAAAGAAAACCAGGTCGACCTAAAGTAACAGTTGAACGTAAACCGATGAAGGTTAAACGTACTCGTAAAATCACAGAAGAACAACGTGAAGCATTGCGACAACGTATGGTTGAAATGCGTAAAAAACGCAAACCTGCCGAGTATAAAAACATTCATCACACTGTTTTGTCTAAACCAGAGAATGACAAACTTTCTATGAAGAATGTTAAAGGATGGAACAAAGAAGCCAAAGAAGATGCGGCGGCTCATGCTAAGAATGCTCGTGGTCGTGGTATTACACCACAAATTCAACAACGTGAAATGGCGATGTCGGAATCTAAAAAAGCATATGTGAGACAGATGGAGCATTACCTCAGAACTGGTGATTGGATTGCTCAATTCATGGGTGCCAAAGAGAATGAACTTACACAATGGAAGTGTCTTGCAATGGCATATAATGCTGATGGTACACCAAAACGTACTATTGGTGTTTGGTATCCTGACATTCGCATGACATGGACCAAGGAGATGGAAGACGGTAATTTTGAATTTGACAATGACCAAGAAGTGTCGTATGATGAGACCATTTCAATCACTGATACAAATTTTAGAGAGAATGAGAGCAATCTTATAGCATGAAAATTTTAGGGTTGAATGGTGCAATAGGGTGGGATGGAAACATACCTCATATGTTTCAATCTAATTTCATGGACCTATGGGTTCATGGTTCTGGAGCCACCCTAATTGTAGATGGAGAACTTAAAAATTCATCTTGTGAAGAACGATTTTCTAGAATCAAATATGATGGTAACTACCCAGAAAAAACAATAGAAAAAATCTTAGAATATAATAGAATTACACCTCACGATATAGATGTTGTAGGGTTTGTTACAAATGCTACGCAGATGGCATACTATTTAAAAATGGAAGGATATTTTCATGAGAAGTTGAAAGAAATATTTCCAAATGCCGAGATAGTAAATGTAGACCACCATTTATGTCATGCTTCAGCATCATTCTTCACATCTGGATATGAAGAATCATTAGTTATTTCTTTTGATGGTAATGGTGACCTACACGAGTTTGCTGGTCCTGAAAGATATCATTTGCATGGAAATAATTCATCTTATTTTAAAGGATCAGGAAAAACAATTGAGAGTTTTCATAATTGTTATCTAGATGCAGGTGAAAATACTTTTGGGGTGTTTTACAACTTTTGGTCATGGAAAATATTAGAAAAAAAATTAGGTAACTTAGAAAATAGTAGTTTTTTTAGAGAGGGATTGCCTGGTAAATTATTGGGATTATCTGCATATGGTGATTATACTAAAGTAGATTTACCAGAACCTTTTTATCATGAAAAAGTAGATGGTTATCCAGTAGCAAAATTTGATTTGTCCTGCAAATTTCCTGGTCATGATTTAATCGATAGATATTCTCCTGAAGATTTGGCGTCTTGGGTTCAACATAAATTTGAAGAACATTTTATATTTGTATTACAACGGTTATCAAATAAAACGAAAAATTTATGTTTGGCTGGAGGATGTGCTTTAAACATATCTTTGAATTCAAGAATAATAGAAGAAGGTATTTTTGAAGATGTTCATGTGAATCCTGGACCTAATGATGATGGATTAAGTTCTGGTGTAGCACTTTATCTAGCAAATAAATATGAAAATCAAATAACACTTCCTGTTAATTTGGGATGTTTGGGTATTAAATACCAAGATGAAGATTATGAAATAGTGCTTGATTGTGCTTTTTCTAAAGGAATATCTTTCGATGATTTTGATTTGAATATGGTAGTTGATTGTTTATTGAAAAATAAAATAATCGCATGGTTTCAAGATGGTAGTGAATTTGGTCCAAGAGCATTGGGAAATCGTTCAATATTAGCAAATCCTACGGTAGACAATAAATATTATTTAAACGAGAAAATAAAATATAGAGAATATTGGAGACCGTATGCACCAATAATGCTTGAGCAATATTTGCATGATTGGTTTGATATTCCAAAAAAGACTTCTCCTTACATGTTATTTAATGCTAGATTAAAAGAAGAGAAAAACGGTTTAGTGCCAGCAATAACACATGTAGATAATACGGCAAGAGTGCAGACAGTAAATTCAGTCCAAAATAAAAAAGTATTCGATTTATTAACTGCATTTTATGATAAGACACAAATTCCTATGTTGTTAAATACATCTTTCAACATAAAAGGAGAACCAATCGTTGAGACACCAATGGATGCTTTAAATACATTTATTGACTCTGATATAGATTACTTGGTCATTGGAGATAATGTTTTATGGAGATAGTGAATGTAAACCCTGATAAAATATACTCTTTTAAATATCCAGAGCCGAATAAATTTAAAAAAGAATTGGACGAGGTTCCAGAAAAATTAGAAATTCCAGTTACTGATGGAGGATCCGTAGGAACTTATTTTAAAATTTTTGATAAAAAATATTTACCAAAAGATTTACACAATTTCTTTTTGAATAGTCTAGAAGAAGTTTTAAAATCAGAGCAGATTCAAGATACAGATATTTTTATTACTGATACATGGTTAACGATATCAAAAGGAGATGGGATAGTTCATCATGAAATTCCAAAAATGATATATCACTATCATGCAAATTCAGTTCTTAGCGGAGTTTATTACGTTGATGCTCCCATTTCAACTAATAGAATAGGATTTGTAAGACCAAATCCTCATCATGGTCCTCAAGTATTATGTCAAGACGGTAAAAATAAACTTGGACCTGATATTTATGGTTATCAAGATGAAATTTTTTTTGTAGAAACTGGAGAATTACTTATATTCGATAGTAGAATAAATCATGGTGTTCCTAAATTTGATAGTGGAACAACTGAAACTAGGATTGGTCTTGCATTTAATACATGGTGTGGTACAATAGGACATAGTAGATGTTTATCATTAGTGAAAACGGTAGACTATGAAGAAACTAGAAATTAATCCTGATATGGTATATCAGTTTAAATACGAATATCCTGAAGAATTGAAAAATGGGTTATCTCGTATAGAATATATGACTAATGTATCTGATGAAGTTGATTCTGGTAGTATATTTTATGATAAAGAACGACAAGGTGTGACATTTTTACATTTCAACAAAAATGATTTACCGCAAATTTTTCTTGATTTTTTACATTCTTCTCTAAAACAAGTTATAGAAGCAGAAAATTTTTGCGATACAGATGTTTTTATTACCGATTCTTGGGTTACTATATCAAACAATATAGAAACAGTTCATCAACATTGGCATGTAAACTCTGTATTAAGCGGTGCATATTATGTCGATGTAGAATTTCCAGACAATAGATTATCATTTACTAGAATGTCATCTCAAATGAGTCCACAAGTTCATCTCAAACAGGGTTCTGATATATATGGAATGAAGGAGCAGACAATAACCGTAGAAACTGGTGATTTAGTTATTTTTGATAGTAAAATGACACATGGTGTGCCTGTGAGAAAGTCAAGACTTCCAAGAGTAAGTTTAGCATTTAATACATGGCTTACAAATATGGGAAATACTTTCTTTTTAAATGAGTTAAACACAATCGAAAAACAATAATATGATATTAGTTGATTATAGCCAAATTGCTATTGCAAACATAATGCAATCAGCAAGACAAGGTGTGAATGAAGATATGGTACGCCATATGATTCTGAATACGTTACGTATGTATCGTAACAAGTTTTCAGATGAATATGGCGAACTTGTATTGTGTTGTGACAACTCAAATAATTGGCGTAAAGAGATATTTGAGCATTATAAAGCACCTAGAAAGGTGCAACGTGAAAAGTCTGATTTCGACTGGAACCATCTTTTTACAATACTAAATAATATTAGGAGAGAGTTACAAGAAACATTTCCTTACAAAATGGTATATATTAACCATTCAGAAGCAGATGATATTATTGCAACTCTTGTGATGAACCGTGAAGAAAAACTGAATGGAGTTGTATCTGAACAAGAACCCATATTGATATTATCTAGTGATAAAGATTTTATTCAACTTCAACGCTTTGAAAATGTGAAACAGTATTCACCTCTTAAAAAGAAATTTCTAAACACAGACAATCCAGAGACTTTTTTGCGTGAACATATACTCAAAGGCGATTCTAGTGATGGCATTCCTAATTTTCTGTCTGCCGATGATACTTTCGTAACTGAGAAGCGACAAAAACCATTGTCGAAGAAAAAGTTGTCCGTTTGGTGTGAATTAGATCCTGAACATTTCTGTGAAGGTGAGATGTTACGCAACTATCAACGCAATGAAATGTTAATTGATTTGACTCGTGTACCATTAACTCTTCAAGAACAGATCATGGATAGTTATTATGAGCAACCAACCAATGGTCGATCAAAACTTTTTAATTATTTTATAAAACACAAACTCAAAAATCTTATGGAAAACATAAGTGAATTCTAGGAGCAGATATGCCTAAACGATTGGCTAATGAAATTTTAGATGAAGTAGATAAAATTGAAAATGAAGATGAACGAGTGGATTATTTGATAGCCAATCAAACTCTTGGAATTAAAGAGGTATTGGCATATAATTTTCAACCACAATGGAAATTTCTTTTACCAGAGGGACCTGCACCTGTAGAAAGGTCAGAAAATCCTCCAGTAGGACTAGAATATTCTCATTTAAATTTTGAAATGAGAAAAATGTATTTATTTTATGAAGGAGGTAAACCTGACTTATCACAAATAAAACGAGAAACCCTTTGGGTCACTTTACTGGAAACATTAAATGAAGGTGAAGCCAAAATATTAGACCATATGAAAGACCATATATTGACAGAGTTATATCCAAACATCACTCAAGAAGTTGCTTATAGTGCATTTCCTGATATGATTCCTAAGCCAACACCTATCAAGGAGTTACTTCGGGACGATAAAGGACGTTTTATTAAAAAAAATAAAACTAAAAAGAAAGATAAGAAGTGAGTACCGTAATTCTCTTGTGTGGAGGTCTGAATATAGAACTTCGTCCATTTACGGACTACACACCAAAATGTCTGCTCCCTATAGAGAACAAGACTATCTTAGAAAAGAATTTGGAATGGTTGGCAACAAATAATTTCAATAATGTTATAGTAAATGAAAGTTTTTGTATTCCTCAAATGGAATTGGCAGTCAAGAAATACAATGGTCCTGTAAAAATACAAGAACGAACTGAAAGAACATTGTTAGGTACCGCTCAAAGTGTTTTTAATTATTCTTTTGGATTAGAAGAAGATTTCATTGTATTGAATGGTGATAATGTATATGATTTTGATTTGCGTAAATTATACGAAACCCATGTTAAGAATAAATCAATGTGTACATTGGCTATACATGATGTTTCAAAATACGAAAGACACAAATCGGTTGTTAAATTATCAGAAAGAGGAACTATAGAAAAAATTATTGCTAGACCATCTTTTAAATTTAAAAAACCTACTACGACTAATGCAGGAGTTTGTGTACTAAATCCTTCTTTTCGAAATAAAATAAATCCTAAAACAGATATAGATTTTTGGAAAAACACTTTGGTTAAACGATACGAACATATTCTTCCATATAAATTAACAGAAGGAGTAACTTGCATCAATTCTGCTTCAGAATATGCCAGAGTGAATCAAACTTATGGTTCTATTGACCATTTTTTTCTAGGACATGAAAGGTATTAATGCCAACATATGTATTTAAATGTGAAAAATGTGAAACAGTTTGGGAAGAAACTTTAAAATATGAGGAACGTGACAAACCTGTAGAATATGGATGTACGGCAACTGTTCCTTGCGATGGTAAAATTTCTAGAATACCTGTTTTTCCAGGAATGAATTATCGACAAGTAGGCGGAAAACCTGATGACGCCTTTAATGATAAACTAAAAGAAATCAAGAGAAAACACTATAAATCAGATTTGACCATATATGAATGATATAGAATTTACATGCGGTATTGATAGTGGATTTACAGTAGAACACTATCCACCAGTATCATATAGAACCTATAAACATAGCATTCTGTCAGAGAATAAAGACATGAAAACTTGTCCAGGAATGAATGAGATGTATAATTTTGGTTATGTCATACCTGCATGGTTTGATATGACCATAGAATATACGATTGATGAAAATGGAGAACAAAACGTTTTTGTCAATACTCCATCTCATGCTATGACAGAATGGTTAAGTTGGCATGATCCAGAAGGCTCTATGAGAGGTGTCACTTCATATGCGTTGAATGATAATTATTATTACAAAATATTAAAAGTGACCACACCTTGGTTAGTTAAGTTTGATCCAAAATATTTGTTTCTACAAAAAAATTTAGATTTTCAATTTGATGAATTTATGATACCTGTATCTGGAGTGCAACATTCGGCCGATTCGAATATAACAGTTCCCTTTTATTTTAGAAATATTACAAAACAGGTACCATACAAGTACAAAATGAAAATACGTGCAGGAGATCCTCTTTGTCATCTTCTTTTTCTTGAATCTAAACAAGATTTTAACATGAAAGTTACTCTACAGAATCAAGAAATGGTGGATCAGCACCGTAAATATAAAATGGCAATGGAACAACATTTCTCACCTTTGCAGGTCTATAAAATGGAGAGAAAAACATTGGAGTCTAATGATGAATAAAGACTTTGAGAAAAATGGATATGTTTTTTGTAAAAATTTTGTAGAACCTGACATTGCCAAATTATTATCTATACAATTTAATTATATGTTTTATAATGATGAAGGTATGTTTGATACCCAAGTGCCTGGATCATATTTTTTTTATTCGACACTTCAATTAGATTTACTACAGTTTTTAAAACTTTCAGAGATTGAAAGTATTGTAGGAAAAAAATTATATCCGACTTACAATTTTGTAAGAGTGTATTATAAAGGACAAGAATTAGTTTCTCATACAGATAGAAATGAGTGTGAATATTCTTTTACTTTACACCTGTCAAAAGATGGGGATTGGCCTTTTTTGATTCGAGGATATAAAGATACCGAAATGGTTAGTTATGAGATGGATCCTGGAGACTGTATTGTTTATGATGGTACAAAACTTGAACATTGTAGAAAAGAATGCCCTGTAGATTGGTATCTGCAGGCGTTTATACATTATGTTGATGCGAATGGTCCGCATAAACATACCGCATATGACGGTAGAAATTTTAATATACCAATATCTTTTAAAAGAAAACATCAAGAAAGTAACAAGGAAATAGAAAATGCTAATAGATTGTTCAACTCTGTTTCAAATAAATCCTGAAGTCCATATTTCATCGAAAGATGTATTTGGCCATAAAATTTTGATAGTAGATAATCTTTTTACAGAAGAGTGTTTTGAAAATTTACAAAAAGCAACTGATGCTTTTCCTAGAACTTTATTTTTAGACAATCATTATAGTCCTAATGGTAAAACATATATTGATGCTAGAACCACATTAGAATTTAAGCACAATCACACAATGATGAATTTCATCATAAAAACAATTTATGAAAATTATCTGGTGTATGTTTCTTGGTTTGAATATATTGCGGTGAATTATTTCAAAGCAATAAAACCGAAACCTGACATGATTGGTAATATTCCTCATAATGATTTATCAGATTTCGCTACGGTATTCTTCTTTGATAATGTTGAAGAGAATGGCACAGGATTTTATCGTACAATATCAGGCATATCTGAAGTTCATGAGCCTTTAAATATATTATGTAATTTTAATCATTATTTACCAAATAATTCAGATTATTATTTTACAAAATCTGATTTTGAAATGTTTTTCGATGCCATGGAATTTATTCCTGCTAAGAAAAATCGCATGTTAATTTATAATAGTAGACTGATGCATGGTGCGGTGCATGATGACACTATGTTTACCGATGAATATAGAAAGACTATGGTTACGTTTCATAGTACAATTTAATGTTTAAACATGAAAATATTTTAGGGGATATTGAACTTGATACTGTAACTGAAAACGGTAAAAGGTGTTATGTTACACCTGCAGGTGAGAAATATCCCTCAGTAACAACAGTTCTATCTGAATATAAAAAAGATGGAATCAAACAATGGCGTAAACGAGTAGGTGAAAAAGAAGCCAATAAAATTTCTACTCAAGCATCTAGAAGAGGTACAAAAGTTCACAAACTCTGTGAAGATTATTTGAATAATGAAGAAAACTTATTTGAAGGATATACACCTGATAATGTAGTGATGTTTAAATCCATACAAGAAATTCTTAATGAGATAGAAATTGTATATGGTCAAGAAAGAACTTTGTTTTCCAATCATCTTAGAACCGCAGGTAGAGTTGATTGTGTTGGCAAGTTTCGTGGTAGAGACCATATTATAGATTTTAAAACTTCAAATAAACCAAAAAAGTGGGAGTGGATTGATAATTATTTTATGCAAGGTTCAGCATACTCTGTTATGTGGGAAGAAATGACAGGCATACCTATTCCTAATATAGCAATAATTATTGCGGTTGCCGATGATGTTCCTCAAGTTTTTGTGGAACATCGTGATACTTGGATTAATAAATTTATTGAAGTCAGAAATGATTACGATAAATAATTATGTTGATGATACTGTAGAGTAGCATTTAAGACGGCGGTTCAATTCCGCCCACCTCCACCAAGGAGTCACATGAACGATACTAGCAATATTGTTATGTGGTGTCTTATATTGACTTGTATTATTGGTGGATATTATATATTGTCCGCAATTTTATTGTGAGTTAGATATTATATATTGTCTGCAATTTTAATGTGAGTTAGATATTATATATTGTCTGCAATTTTAATGTGAGTCGTTGATGGGGGTGTTAGGCATTCGATTGAATGTGAGGAAGCAGAGGAGACACATCTTGACAGATGTAAAAATGTCTGTTATAATAATCGCAAATAACAACGATTATACATCAGCACAAGTGGCTATGGCCGCTTAATTGCTACGGGCTTTTATGGTTGTGCCTGGGAACAGAAACAACCAATAACACACAAAATAAAAAATTATGCAAAAACTTCTATATGTGACACCTCACCTATCTACAGGTGGAGCACCTCAATATTTACTTCAAAAAATTGAATTATTAAAAAAAGAATACAATATCTTTGTGATTGAATTTCAAGATTTTGGAATATATCGTGTGCAAAAAAATCGTATCATAGAATTATTAGATAATGAATTGATAACTCTTGGTGAAAATAAACATGAATTGTTAGACCATATTAAACAAATACAACCCGACATTATACATTTTGAAGAGATGCCAGAGTTGTCTTCTATTGATGATGAGATAGTTCAACAAATTTATATCGAAGATAGAGAATATTTGATATTCGAAACTTCTCATGACTCTTCTTTTAGTCCTGATTCAAAAAGATTTTTACCTGATAAATTTTTATTCTGTAGTGACAATCAATTATTGAATTTTCGAAAGTTAGAACATCCTACTTGTGTTATAGAATATCCTACACACAACTATAAAAGACCAAATCGTGCTGAGGCTTTAAGGTCTTTAGGTTTAGATCCTTCTCACAAACACGTATTGAATGTTGGGTTGTTTACTTCTAGAAAAAATCAAGCAGAAATTTTTGAGTACGCTAAAAGACTAGAGGGGCATAAGATACAATTTCATTTTATAGGTAATCAAGCACCAAATTTCAAAGATTACTGGGAACCATTAATGAACGATAAACCTCAAAACTGTAATATTTGGGGAGAGAGAAACGATACGGATAGATTTTATTCGTGCATGGATTTGTTTTTGTTCACATCAAAAGGTAATGCCTTTGATAAAGAAACAAATCCTTTAGTTCTTAAAGAGGCAATGAGTTGGAACATTCCAATTCTCATGCATAAAATTGACACTTATCAAGACAAGTACGATAAAAAGGCAATATATTTGTCTGAAGATATAAACATAAATGTTTTGAAAATACTTCAGCAATTAAAAGTAGATACACAAAAATATTACATATCTTGTGATTATGACGGTAATGTTATGAATCCAGAGGGTACGAAAATACATTTAGGCTTTGATGATCCTTCATATGAAACATTGAAAGATAAGTTGGTCATTATATCAGATGCCAAAAATAAATTGTGCATTATGAGGTCTAGCATTATGAGTCAGCATATGTTTGTGTGGCCGACCGGATTCGTTGGATTTTACAATGGTATTGATGTTTCTGTGTATGACTTACCTTCAGATTATTTCTCCAATTTGAATGATATAAATCAAATCAATAAACACAATTTGATTTTACATAAAGTCTTCAATTTTGACCGTGATAAAGAAGATATTGTCATACATGATAAACCTTTTGCTCCTGTTGGAGTGCCAGATGACCCATCATCTTGGTTTACTGTGAGTGAAGTATTTTTGAGTATGGTATATGAAGATTTGGGAATATCTAAAAATGATATCGTATTAGATGTCGGTGCTCATTTTGGATTTTTTAGTTTATATGCATTGACTCAAAACGCAAAAAAGATATATTCGATAGAACCTAGTAGTTCAAATTTTGATATTTTATGTCAAAACGTAGGTAGGTTTAAAGAAATTGTTCCGATTAACATAGCATTAGATAAAGAAGTTGCTCAAAGAGAGTTTATAGTTGTCGGTCCTAGTGCAACAAATTCTTTTCATGAGAGCCATAATAACGATGAAAATAATTTAATATCTCAAGGTAAAAGAAGAATAGAAACTGTAAATACAGTAGATTTCAATTCATTTATTCGAAATAATAATTTATCAAGAATTGATGCTATAAAAATGGATTGTGAAGGAGCAGAATGGGATTTACTACCTGCAATATCTGATGATTTTTTCAAATATAAGACTAGAAAATTGACTTTTGAATTACATCAATTTAATTCTACTGGAGAAAATCGTGAGCAAGCATTAATCAAACATGAGCAACGATGTAAAGGTTTGAAAAAACGTTTAGAAAATCTTGGATATGAAGTGAAGATGAATTTATTGAAAGATCATGATGTCGTTGATAAAGATGGTTTGGGTCAATTATGGGCTAAAAGATATCCTAAAATAAAAGTTGTTCACATGCTTTGTACAACTGAAGGATCAAGAGAGAAAGAAAGCATTAAACACATAAATGAATTATTGACTGTGAGTGATTGGGAATATGAACAATCTATGAATAAGAGATTTACTGACTTACCACCTGTAGATACTTGTGCTAGACCTGATATTGTGCAAATGGAGCCTGGAGATTATAAATTGACTGGTGCCCATTATGGTAATTACATGGCTCATCGTAGAGTGTTTGAGAAACATATGACTGACGATTATGATGCTATTTTATTCTGTGAATGTGATGCAATATTCATCAAACCACCAGAAGAAGTATTCAAAATTATTATTGACAGTTACGATGATTTAATGTATAACGATTTGAATTACATGTCATTTGGTAAACGCATACCTGACTGGCATTACGATGAACATGAAGATTTTGGAATTACTGATAGAATGTCTGAAGCACATTGTTATCTTGTACCAACTACAAAACGACAATATTTCATAGAAAAGTTTGAAAGTACAGGTTGGGACACATATGACTTGTGGTTGAATAGTTATGTTTTTCCGGATAAAAAATGTGGTATCATAAGAGAGCCTATATCTATACAATGTTCAGGTGACTCGTATCTCGACAAATCTCATAAAGATGGTACAACTCTACTAAAAGAAGGTGACATAACATATGAACTCTGAACATGTTACAGATAGTGTTATTCTTATTCATGCTCATCTCACATCACAAGTAAGAAAAGATTTCTGTCATGATTTCATTAGACAATTCAAGTCTTTTGGTTATGATGTCATTTTGACTACACATGCTCCTGTAGATAGAGATACACAAGACTTAGCAGATTATGTGATATACGACAAAGACAATCTATTGTTGAAAAATCCTGAATATAGAGGTTATATAAACTTTTATACTGCAGGTTTTGATATAATGTCAAGAGAGTTTGTCAAACAGAATACAATATTAGCAGTTTTGAGATTGTTATTAGCAGGTACTGCTTATGCTAAACTTTTAAAGAAAAAGGTCATTCATATTTTTGATTATGATGGTTATCTAGAAAATGACATAGAATTACAAAACAATTATGACAAGATAAAAAATGGTTTACAAGGTGTCTTATATGAAAGAGTCAAAGAACAAATAAACTGTAACGATGGAAGAGGAGGCATCTATAATAGACATTGGCAAATAATGACACTCATCATGTCTTTGGATGTTGATTTTTTATACGACCGACTGACCAAATATACTAATGAACATTTAGAAGAACAAATGGTATATTGGGGAATACAATGCGGAGAAGAACTATTAGCATATGTTTTGGGAGTTTCATTTTTAAACAAAGATGAAGGGGATCATGTAGCCAATATAGAAATTAAAAACTTGAGAGATGATACTTATGA
>Ga0080013_1001205_pt1 | contig 34983 bp, 44 predicted proteins | sample ETNvirenome_6_85_FD_69236 | JGI IMG/M metagenome (GOLD analysis project Ga0080013, IMG submission 69236) | Marine viral communities from the Pacific Ocean - ETNP_6_85 (SPADES assembly) (version 2) | ecosystem: Environmental > Aquatic > Marine > Oceanic | place: Pacific Ocean | collected 2013-06-19
AAGAGTAAGATTAGTCTCCTCTGGTTCTTTACCTTCTCCTAGACGGTGGCTAATATCTTCCAGAAGAGTGCTAATCTTACTGCTAACCATCTCTTAGAGACCTTTGTCTGCTGCTGTCTCTGAAGAGAAGTCTTCATCTCCTGTATACCCGTTGGATACAGAGGAAAAATCTTCTAGGTCTTTCTTGTAGGGAACAAGTTCAAGAACCTGTACAGCGTCCAGGTAGAACACACTCTTGCCTTGCCATTGACCGTTCTCCATCTCTTTGGAGCGGAAGAGAACATTGACCTTGCTCCCGTTACCTATGGCAGTGCCAGAGATATCATTCTTCTGTGCATCTACAATCCGTGGAGGAGGGAGAGCTTTACCCTCACGGGTGAAAGCATTCTTCTTAAACTTGAAGAAGGGTCCACCACTGACATGATTCTTCTTCTTCCCGTCCTTGACAGAGGCAGAGGGATTCATTCCCTTTATCATCTTAACTGCATCAGGGTCAAGTCCCAGGTCAAGACACCACTCGGTGTCCTCCTTAGAGGTGGTCTGATACTTCTGCGCTGGTGCAGAGGGGTCAAGTTTTGCCCAGTAAGCTGTACCTTGTACAATTGGCATGATAGTTATACTCCTTTTAGTTTACCCAGAATTGTCTGGAATGTTTTAATGTTGTGGTTCATAGCATTTTCTATGAAAGATGTCAAGTCTTTTTTATTTTTAATTTCTTTTTTTATACCTTCCTCCTCTGAAAACTGCTGGTGTATCAGGGTATCTCTCTCTTGCTCTACTGCTCTGTTATTTTCTGTCAGTTCTGCAATTCTTTTATAGGAGTTTTGTAATTGTTCTTGTAGTTCTGCTACATTATTCTCTAGTATCTCCATTCTCTCAATCTGTCTCATGTCTTTCACCTTCTTATTTGTTAGTGTGTCTCTGCCCAGTTGGAACCTACGTTGTACTCTCCTGTCAGTGGACATCTAAGTTTATAAAATTCTCCTGCTTCTCTTATACTGTCTATTCCCAGTGTACCTACCATATCTGATAAGGGTTTGTCAACCTCTAACTGCCATTCATCGTGAACATTGGCAACAAACTTTGCCCTTCCCTCTAGTTTCTGGTGGAATATCACCAGTGCTTTCTTCATTACTATGGCCGCTGCCCCCTGTAGCTGTGTGTTAAGAGCAGCGTGAGGTGATCTTATCCAGAGTATTCTACCATCTAGTCCTCTGATAGTTCCTTTGATCTCTGCGGCCCAGGTAACCCTCTGCCGCTCTCTGTGTAGGGCAGGGGTAGACTCCAAAAAATTATCTATAAGCTCTTGCCCTTCCTTGGCACTCCCTCCCACAATGGAGCCAATCTTAGTTGCACCTGCCCCGTAGAGAAAAGCATAGATAAATGTCTTGGCCTGTGCTCTTGAACTTAGACCTGCTCTCTCTTGGTTAGCTGTATGTATGTCACCAGAGATAACAATATCTGTATATTCTGAGTCTCCCATGTAGTGACACAGCATCCTTAGTTCAATGGAAGACGCATCTATTCCTACTAGGTTCTGCTTCTTAGGCTTGCCAGGAATCCATAACCTTCTACACTCAGGGCCATACGGTGAGTACACTGCTGGAACCTGTGCCATGTTGGGAGAAGCGTGAGCCATTCTACCTGTGATTGTTTTAAGGGTCATTACTTTCCCGTGTACCCTCTCTGTCTCAGGGTCAATGGCATCTATCCAAGAGTTTACCTGTGCGATCCTCTTCTGAAGCATCATGTACCTTGATATCACCTGTGCCTCTTCCATGTCTATCTCTGCCAGAGTTGACTCATCTACCACAGGTGTACCCAGGTCAGTTGTCTTTGTAGGAACCCACCCCTTCTGCTGTAGTCTCTCTGCCACTTGCTTTCTGGAACCAGGGTTAAAAGGTTTATATTTTATCTTGGTCTTTAACTTTATCTCCTCTGGAGGAAAAATCTCTTGCATATCTTCTTTTATCTGTACCAGTTCATCAGTGAGTTCTGACACCAGTATGCAAGCGTTCTCCTCGTCCAGTGCAAAGCCGTGACGTTCTTGTTCTGATATGATAGAACGTACCTGGTGCTCAAGTTTTACAGCCTGTGATCCTTTGAACTGAGCCAGTTCTAGTTTCAGTTTGTTGTATAACTTTTGGGTGAGCTTGACATCTTGCATACAATATGTACCCATCTCCTCCGTGTACCCTTTGTCAAAGAGTGAAGGATCAAAGTCTACCTTTGGAAACTCAAGCCTTCTTCCCCATACATCTAGCGAGTGACCTCCCTCTCTGATAGGGTTTGTAAGTTGGGAGAGTACCAGTGTGTCAAGCATTTTGTCTGGCTCAATATGTATATTCCAAAGAAGCCCAAGTATGTGAAAGTCAAAAGAAATAGAGTTATGCCCAATAACTTTATCCGCTTGTGCCGTGCAATCTGCAAGGCTATCTCTTTCTCCCTCTTTGAAGAGTCGAGGGGTTTCAATGTTAGTACCATCTTTGTTGTCCTCTACCATTATTGTACCCACACACCATATGCGAGTAGCATTAAATCCATTTGTTTCTATATCTAAAAACAATCTCTTCATCATAGTACCTCTTCAAAGTCCTCTGCGTCTGTCTCTCCCTCTGTGTCTGTCTCTGTATCAGGATTATCCACCTGTGTCAAGCGTCCTGTGCCTCTGTCATAGTGTAGGTGGCAAGCAGGGCCAGTTAGTCCAGAAAAACGGTTCTTTAGCACACGTATCAGTGTGACATTACGATTGTACAGGTCAGGGTCTTGACCATTCCTCTCCAATCCTATGACCATGTTACTCAGTTGGCCTATGCCAGCAGTGCCGCGCAGTTCAGAGAGTGAGGTCTGTCCACCCTCCTCGTGTGGTTTACCAGAGGGTCTCTTTGAGTGAGAGACCATCCCTAACCATATGTCTAGCTCAATGGTCAGGGTTTTGAGCTTGGTGGCGATCTCGTCCAGTGCCTTCCGCTCATCGCCTGCGCTCTGGTCACTGACAAGGATAGAGATGTGGTCTAGGAATATGTACCGACAGTCACAGGCATAGCGCATGTACTTGATGGTATCCACAATGGTGTCAATGTCATTTGATCCAAAGGAATCAAAGAACACGTACCTGCCAGTGGCTAGAGTTTCCTCAAAGGAATTGTCCCACTCTTCCTGCGTGTACTCAGTGGTGGGTAAGTGCAGGGGTTTACCCGCAGAGAGGCTCATCATTCCACGGGCAGCGTCCTCCAGTGGTTCCTCCAGAAAGAGGAGACCAATGTTATCCTCCTCTGGGGTGTGCTGTTGTATGTGGTAGGCCAGTTCTCTGAGCACCTGCGTCTTGCCCATGCCAGAGCCAGAGGTGATGGTCCACATCTCTCCTTTCCTGATTCCATAGGTCAAGTCCTGTAGGCCATCCCAAGGGAGCGTCAGGCTTTCTGGCGTGGGTTGATTAAGCAGGCGATCCAGTAGGTTCTCGCCCCTGACTATGTTGGCAGGGGTGTATCGCTCTGCTGCAAACCACCTACGGGTGAAGGCAGCAGAACGGTTCTCTACCAAGTAGTCAGAGGGGTCTTTTCCCTCATCAAGAGAAACAACCTTACTTTTATTTGGAAATAGTTTAGACACTTGAGTGGCTGCTAGGATACCACTCTCATCACGGTCAAAACAGATTACAATCTCTTTGAAACTGTTAAGAAAGTTATAGCTGTTCTTGCAGTCCTTCAGTGCATTCCCTGCTCCCCCTTTGATTGAGACAACAGGGTAGCGCGATCCTAGTAGCTGGTAGGTGGAGAGTGCATCTAGCTCACCCTCCACCACTGTGACTGCCTTGGCAGTGGAAGAGCCAAATACCTGTTGTCCAAAGAGAAGGGTTTCTTTATGTTTTCCTTCCCAGAGAAAGGACTTACCCTTTCCCCTTACCTTGTTGGCAATGTGTTCTCCAGACCTGTTGTAATAGGGGTAGTAGTGATTTATCTCTACCCCTTCTTGCACGTTGAGTGTTACTCCAAACAACTTACAAGTCTCTTTACTTACTTTTCTTTTTCCAATATTCTCAAAGACCCCCTTGGAAAGAGAGACACCAAAAGAACTATTCTCTTCTTGTTCTTTTGGAGGTGCACTCTTGTAAGTAAGTTCATCTTCTAACATATCTTGTAGCTCCTTTGGTAGCTCGTTGTTTGAGTATCTTTTCTTTTCATTCTTACAAGCCTGAGAGAAACAGTAACCATGACCATCAGAGTACAGAGCAAAGGCATCTGAACTGTTCCCGCAAGGGCAACGCTGGTGAGTTATTAATGCTTCTTGTTGTTCTAGCATACTATATCTCCTTAAAGTAATACTAATAGAAAGACAAAGATAAGCATTCCAAAAGGACTTATAAGAAAGTATAAAAGAACTCTTAGAGAATTATCAAGAGGATGCTTAGAAGAATTATTCTTTATGTTGTTTTTCATGTCTCTCACTTCCATAGCTATGCCACTACCATTTAAAATTAAACTTGTCAAGTCTTTCTTTCAGAGCCGTCTAGGTCAAGTTCCAGTTGAGAAGGTAACTCACTTACCAGTAGCTCTTCATCTGGTAGACCTATCTCACCTTCTGTTTGAATAAAGTTTAGAAAGTCATTAATTTCATTGATACTTAGCTCTTGTTCTGTATAGTTGTAAGGTTTTTTGATATTCATTCTTGGAACTCCTTTTTTAGAGTAAGACTAAAAAGATAATTAAAAGAACTAATCCTATAGGTGATATTAGAATACCTCCAAGAGTTCTCAGTGGGTGTTCATGTTGATGGTTCTCATTGTTATCTTTCATCAGTCACCCCCTGTAGCGCAGCTAATAACATCATTCTACCTCCTTGTCAAATGGTTTTTTCAGTTCCTCTAATCTTTTTTCAATTCAATCACAGAGGACATGAGTGTTGGTAGTACTAGGTGTACGTGTGTACGTACACTTGGCAAAGGATGCTTTCTTTTCCAGAGGTGACATCAGGGTAAGGCTGACCATCTTTTGCTGAACTCAAAGCGTAGCTGGCGTGGATCGTCAGGGATATCTAGCTCCTCGTTCGGGAGACCTAGCTCACACTCTGATTCAACAAGGTTGAGGAAGTCATTGATTTCTTTGATAGAAACCTCATCAAGAGAGTTCTCTATATCTGCTACACTGGTCATGTAATCCCATAGGTCAGGTGGTATTTCATCGTGGTCAATGTAGTTGTAAAGCTGCATGTCTAGGGTACTCATTTCCTTCCTCCTCTCCTCTTCTCCACCACATCTTCAATGACCCATGTGTAGTGGTCATGGAGCCAGTATTCCTCTGTCTTGGACACAGGAGAGACCTGCGTCACTGGTTCATCTGTAAGGGTAGAGATGTTCTTCTCCACCCACTTGACCCGCTTTTGGTCAGCTGCACGGCGCACCCATTCGGTGCGAGGAGGGTTAGAGGGGCGTATGGTGATCATTGTTTAGTCTCCTTGTTACTGTGAAGGTAGGTGATCTTCTTTTTCATACCGTTAATTGTATTAGTCAATAGGTCTAAATAGTTATTGATGTACACTAAATGCATATCTGCTACAGCTTTAGCTTTTTCTTTTTTTGAAAGAGTGCTGGCAAAAATAATTTTTAGTTCTCTTTTAGCTGCTTCATACTCTGTAGTGGAAAGAAACATCCCTCCCTCTTCGTATCCAAGCTGAATAGCTTCCTGATGAAGCTCAAAGTAGCCACCGTTTCCTATTTCATTAAGTTCTTTTTCTATAGTGCTAAACAAAGCCTCATCCACTAGACTCTTTTGCACCGTACCTTCCAAAACTTCTCCATCTGGTCCTAAATATATCACATTCTGGTTCATATCTGATCCTCCTTGGTTAGGGGTTAAGTAGTAGTAAACGGTAGGCAGTTTATACACTTGCCTAGGTGTCACTGTCAAGCAGCTAGAAGCAGGTTCTGAAACGGTGTGCTGTTCATCCAAGTGTTGACACGCCGTGACCTGTCTAGCAGGGACTTGGTTACGTTGTCATTGGAGGCTGACCCCTTGATAGGGAACTCCTCAGAGTTGTGAGAGGAGTAGTAGGTCAAGGCAGATGCCAAGGCCCATACATTGGAGCCACGGGTCTTGACCTCTGTAAGGTACTGATCTTTCATTCTCTCCTGCATCTTCTCGCTCATGCTGGGGAGTGCCTCAATGGTGGCCTCTGCCTGTGTCACCATGATGTCAGTGGACGCCATCACTTGATACCGTTGGATGTCTTGGTAGAAATCCTGGACCACCTTGTCCATGTCTAGGATAAAGTTGGTGAGGCTAAACCCAGAGGTGTGACGCTTGTTCCCCTTGGTGTAGTCACCGGAGATCATGCCGTTGGCGCAGAAGAAATCTAACAGGCCAGTGACAAAGCCGTTGGAGGTGGACCCGTCATAGCTCTGGATCAGGGCAACGGTGAGGGCTACCTCTGTCTGGTGCTTACGTGTTTCAATTGGTTTGGAGAACGCAGGGAAGGTGTACTTACGACACCTCACCGCTGCCCCGTGAGACATGTTGTCGCTGATCTCTAGGTCCTTGAATTTATCATTAGGCAGGGTATCCACCAGCATGGCCTCTGTGGCCTCTGTAAAGTCGCGCATCTGGGTGACCTTGTACTTGTCACCCACCACACCTGTGCTGACACCTGTCCACGTATCAACCAGTACCTTGTGACTGTCCAGTGCGGTGAGCTTCTGACCCTCCAAGTTGTACAAGTCACTAGAGTGGTGCGGTGTGCTATGTTCATACCACAGGCTCTGTTCTTCAACAGGCGCAAGAAACCTCTGGGCCTTCTCTGTTTCATTGTGTTCATTGAACAGGTCTTGTGCAACCTGTGCAGTGGGTGAGCGGAAACTTAGTACATCGTTCATGGTTTTGTTTTCCTTCTTCAGTTGATTGTTCTGGATACTTGTACAGGGTTGATGTTAGAGATGTCAATAATTTTTTTCACCAAGGGATCATCTTTTTCTCTTACTGTTAGGTCCACCACCGTGGACTCAGTGTGTCCCGCTTGGACCTGCGTACCCATGCCCGTGAGTTCATCGTACTCTATGCCAAAGGTGACAGCGGAGGTGCATAGGGTTTCCAAACAGTCCTTCAAAGGTAGCACCATGCCGTCCTCTGTGTGGACCATGCCAGAGGTAGCGTCCACTGTGTTGGGGTTGTCAGGGTCAAAGGGTATCACCAAGGTGGAGGCGGTTATCACCTTGTACACTAGTACCTTGTCCTTGTTGGTTTCTTCGTCCATAGTACCTTGTCCTTTCTCTCTGGTTCCTGGTTCAGTTAAAGTTAGGCTTAGCTAGTTTATACTCCAGCATTCCGGTCTATGTCAACAGCTTTTTTTAGTTTTTTTCTGCTGTACTTTGTCTCTACCTTCTGAACAGGGTGGCCCCGCTCCCACATAGCTTGACCCATGGGGTTACGTGCAGGGGTTGCCCGTTCTATCTTGTCCAGTCTTTTGCGTTCACGCTTTCTCATTGTCCGCGTCCTCTCTTCTATCTGTTGGGTTAAGAAGTCTTGAAGGTTTAGCGTTTCCATGGTCTAGCACTCCTCCAAGGTTGCGTCAATGTCCATGGCAAGTTCAAGGTGTGTATTGGATACATAGCGCGGGGATAGTGCTATATAGTCTAAAGTATCCCGCCCTGTCAAATCTTTTTACTTTTTTTTATACCCTACCCAATTACAAAGCCGCTTGTGTCTTTCTTAGCTTTGCCCTTGGCATAAAGTGCAACCACCACCCCTTGAGGATCAAGAAAGCGTAAGTCGTCCGCATCCCCGTTTATCACAAGACGGTCTAAGAATGTTTTAGGTATGTTGTTTTTATCTCTAAACACCACGGCCAAATTAGCTTGGTACTTGTTAGCATAGGCCCGCACCTTGTCTGCGTAGTCCAGATTAGCTTCGGAGTATGACAAGGTGAGGTGATAATTCTTAGGAAGATTTTTAGAAGCCCTATTATATACTTTTGTATAGTCATAAAACTGTATCTTTGGAAACTCCCGTATGATATTAAGCCAGTTTTTATCACTGGTTCCATTCAATCTAATAACAGGTTTCACGCTTTTGCGTTTGCAATAGGCCTCAAATTTGGTCAGGTCCTCACGTAAGAGCCGCTTAAACTCATTGGGGTTGGAAAGAAGCAACTTGGTTTTTCTTTCCCGTGCCTTGTGTACACTGTTAAAAGCTCCTCGCCCTGCAGATACTAGGCAAGGCTCGTGACACCCTGCAATGGTGGCCATGGGACACAATAGGGTCTCAGGGATAAGGTATAGGATACCCGTTAGGTATTCGCTCCCGTCACCTTTGATTGTCTTTGCATTGGTGCCCACGCCTATTAAGTTATACTTTGCCATGTTCTAAGGCCTCTGTGTTGTTGAAGATATCTAGTTTATGGCATACCGCATAAAGAAAAGCAAGAGTAAAATAAAATAAATTTATATTTTATTGATATTATAGGCAAGTTATTGTTTTATATTGTCTTTTATGTTCGCCCCTTTGCCTGTCCCTGCAAGAGTACAACCTAAACTTGTATTAATACCTACGTCTACGTCTACGTCTACTTGCGTTCGTCCCTGCACCTACACCTACGTCTACGCACCTACGTCTACGTCTACACACCTACGTCTACGTCTACGTCTACGGGCACGGGCACGGGCTTGAGACGGCACAAACCCTTGCGGAACAAAACAGGAACACGCGGCCAAGGCCTAAAGCCTAACACGTGGACAAATGTTAGGCCAGTACTATTTTACGTGTGACATAGTGTCGCACCTACTAGACGGCTTATAAATTCAGTATTAATATTAATTCAGGAAACAACAACTAGGAGTATAAAAAAATGTCACAATTCACTTTTGCAGCGCAGAACACAGACAACGCACATACCATTATTTTAGTAGGCAACACCTGCAACCCTTACCAAAATATGGAAAGTAAGTATCCCGTATGCTATCTTGGTAAGTACGTGATAGATTGTGAAACTGGCCAAACTAAAGACGCCAGCACAGTGCTTATTGAAACAGAAACCTTTGGAGGCATTTGGGCACATAACCTAGGTAGAACAAACGTAATGGATTTATTTAAAAGTAGGGATTTAGATTCCTCTCTTGTGTGTCATGCACTCGCCACTGCGCCAGAGAACAACAGATATACTATGCAATTGATGAACATTTTTGAAACGCTAGAATTTAAAGCATCCTTAGATTCAGAGATATTTTGGCGTATTCGTACTATGATAGACACAGCTATTGGTCGGCACTCTATAGGGTTTAAATGTGCAGAGTTGGATATTCCAGTTTTGTTGAAGAATGGCGGCCTTGCAGTTTCTACCGTAACAGTAGGCCGTACGTTTGGTTTGTCATACAATGACTTAAGCCAAACTAAATTGGCTAAATTTAACCGGAAAGTTGGAAAGTTCAACGGACATCGGAAACCTTGGCAGAATATGATTGGACCAGATAACACTTTAGAAACGGCCAAAGTTGCAGCTTGGCAAGCATACAATTCTAAATCAAATATATTAAACAAGTTTGAAATCACAACGGCATCTGTTTCGGCATTGTCTGAATTTATTCTTAAAAGATTAAAGAGCCAGCCGATTCGGTCGCTAGATAATTTCATTTAAGGCTTGCTGCTAAACTACCTTGGCTAGTAATCGCGCTAGCCAAGGTTTTTTTATGTCAAAAATTTGCCCTGCGGGGCTAAAAGGAGTTCGCTAGTCGCTCACCTGTTATATTAAGAAGACCTACCCTGGGGGACCCCTGCCACTTGGTAACGTCTTATATATATATTGGGACCCCCCTAAGCGGAGCAATTTTTATGAAAATGGATTTTGATGGACCCCCCCTCTAAAAAATAAAAAGACGGGGGTATTTTAACGGGGGTATTAGAAAGAGAATAGCACTTGCCCTACACCTAATAACACATAATACTTTTCTTTTTTTTATTCTTTTACTATTACATAATAACACATAAGAGTTCTTTTGGGTGTGCTTTAGCAAGGGTATCATAGAAACAAAGCTCTTGCAAGACCCTTTCTTATAAACTATAATAAGAAAATAAGAGCTGGTTGTCTCTCTTTAACGGAGGTTCCAAGGTGAGTGAAACAGAAGCAGTACTATCTGGAGAAGAACCCAGACCCAAGGCCAGATCAGAAGCCTATGATCTTACCAAGATGCAGACCAAGTTTGCAGAGGTTTTCATAGCAACCAATGATTCTATCCATGCACTGGTAGAGGCAGGGTATGCCCCTGTAAAGACCAAGGACGGGCGACTGGACCGTACCAGAACAGCCAGGAGAGCACAGCAGTACCTCTCCAATCCTAAGCTCAGAGCCTACATAGAAATCCTCAGAGAGGACGTGGTGGAGAAGGTTTCCTGGAGTGCTCAGAAGGTCCTGGACAAGATGTACCAGACCTATATGAGAGCCACAGAGGCAGAGGACTATACCAATGCCAACCGTTCTCTGGAGAACATGGGCAAGCACCTGGGAATGTTTGTAGACAAAAAAGAAATAAAACAGAACACCACCACCACCACCTTCCAGGGAACAGACGAGACCTTTACACCTGATGTAGACAAGGACATCCAAAGGCTGGCTGATATCTCAGGGTACTCTGTGATCAAAGGGGGTAAGGAGTGAGTGAGCTTTCTCTGGCTACTCAGGATAACCAGTTAAAACTAAGGGAGACCTTTTATCTACAGGCCATAGAAGCAGCCAGAACAGATTTTTTTTCTTTTGTCAAGTTCATTGCCCCTTCCCTGGTTCCTGATTTTAAAATAGGCAGTCACATAGAGGTTCTCTCCAGAAAGCTACAAAGAGTGGTAGATTCTCCAGAACCACAGAGACTAATGGTCTTCCTCCCTCCACGCTCCTCCAAGAGTCTTCTCTGTTCTCAACTTTTCCCTGCCTGGTACATAGGTAACTTTCCCTCTCACGAGATAATGAGTATCTCTCACTCTGATCAACTAGCCTCAGACTTTGGTAGGACTGTCAGGGATATTCTCAAGATGCCCCTTTACCAGGAGATATTCCCCTCTGCAACTCTCAGAGAAGATGTCAGAGCAGCAGGTAAATGGAAGACCAAGCAGAACGGTATATACTACGCAGCAGGTGTCAGAAGCCAGATAGCAGGGCGAGGAGCACACATTGCACTGATAGATGATGCCATGTCAGAGGAGGATGCCTTCTCAGAGGCAGGGCGCAGGTATATCAAGGAGTGGTATCCTTCTGGTCTCAGAACAAGGCTAATGCCCAACGGCTCTGTTATCATAATCAACACCAGATACCACGAAGATGATCTCTGTGGCTGGCTCCTCTCCAATGAAACAGAAGATACTATTCCTTGGGACGTCATTTCAATACCAGCGTGGCTAGATCAAGAATCAGCAGAACTTTTAAATCTCCCAGAAGGTTCCTCCTACTTCCCAGAGTGGAAGCCAAATGAGCTTCTTAGACTAGATGAAGCAGAGATCAGAGCCAACAACGGGGGAAAGTACTGGCAAGCTCTCTATATGCAGAACCCCACGCCTGATGAAGGCTCTGCCATCAAAGCTCACTGGTTCCAGAACTGGGAACTGGAAGACCCTCCAGAGTGTGACTTAATTATTCAGACCTATGATACTGCCTTCTCCACCAGGAGCACAGCAGACTACTCTGTGATACAGACCTGGGGTATCTTTGAGTACCTCACCACTGACCTGGCAGGAAGAGAATACATGGCCTCTAATCTTATTCTCCTGGGAAATCTCAGAGAAAGACTAGAATACCCAGAACTGAGGAGAACAGCGCAGGACCTCTACGATTCCTATAGACCAGACATCTGTATCATAGAGAAGAAAGCCTCTGGTCAAAGCCTGATACAGGATATGAGAAGAGCAGGACTTCCTGTGTTGGATTACCTCCCAGACCGTGATAAAGTAGCAAGGGTACACGCAGTTACACCTATACTGGAATCTGAAAGGGTTTGGCTCCCCAGAGGAAGGGACTGGGCAGAAGACCTCTTTGCAGAGGCAATACAATTTCCCTATGCTAGGCACGATGACCAAGTAGATGCCATGGCAATGGCAATACACTACCTGAAGGAGTCTTGGCACTTGTCCCACCCAGATGATCCCTCTTACGAAGAAGATGAGAATAAACCCAAAAACAAGAAAACCTATTGGAATTGGAACTAGGAAAAGATAAAGGTATACTATGGCAATATCCAGAGCAAATATTTCCAGACAACTCAAAGGAGGACGTAAGGTGGCAGCTAAGAAGAAGAAGAACTGGATACCCAAGAACCTGAAGAAGGGAGCCTTGAGAAAATCTCTAGGTGTAGGAAAGGGAAAGAAGATACCTGCAAAGAAACTTGCAGCTGCGGCCAAGAAACCAGGAAAACTGGGACAACGTGCCAGACTTGCCCAAACCTTTAAAAAAATGAACAAAAGGAAATCTTAGTACCATGGCAGTTGAACGTAACCCGCTTTTGATGATGGAGCCAGAACTCCAGGCAGAAATGCCTACCTCTAACTTTGATGTAAAAGGAGAGACACCTTCCATAGAGGCAGAGATGCTAGAGGAGAACATTGTCAACTTTATGCCCACAGAAGACGGGGGCGTAGAGGTAGAGTTCGGAGAGATAGAAGAGATGATGATCTCTGGTCCAGAAGGGTCTCACTTTGAAAATCTAGCAGAGAACCTGGACGAAGATGATCTAGTGGAAATAGGAAATACGGTCCTGGACTCTTACGAGAGTGACAAGGAATCCAGAGAAGAGTGGGAGCAAATCTTTGAGCGTGGCTTTGACCTCCTTGGCCTCAAACTAGAAGAAACCACAGAACCCTTTGACGGTGCTTGCACAGCAGTACACCCTCTCCTGATAGAGTCAGTGGTTAAATTTCAGAGTAAAGCCTCTCAAGAACTCTTCCCCTCTGGAGGTCCTGTGAAGTCTCAGATCATAGGAGCTTCCACCATTGAGCGCGAGAAGCAAGCGCAACGTGTTAAGAACTTTATGAACTACCAGTTAACAGAGCAGATGCCTGAGTACTTTGAGGAGCAGGAGAGACTTCTCTTCCATCTCCCTGTCATGGGTTCTGCTTTTAAGAAAATTTACTATGACCAGCTACTGGAAAGACCAGTATCAGAACTAGTACCAGTGGATCACTTCTATGTCTCTTACAATGCCAAGGACCTCAGAACAGCCAACAGGTACACTCACCTTATCTTTCGCTCAGAGAATGACTTCAGGAAGGATGTTGTCTCTGGAATGTACCGTGACGTTGAACTCTCCAAACCTTCTGCTCCTGATCTACCAGAGATGACCCAGAAGATGGACGAGATCATGGGCCTAGCTCCCTCTGGCATGGACCTGGAAGACCCTCAGTACGTCCTCCTGGAGCAGCACTGCTACCTGGACCTCCCAGAACCTTATAATGATCCAGATGGTATAGCGCACCCTTACATTGTAACCATAGAGGAGAAGAGCAAGAAGGTTCTCTGTATCAGAAGAAACTACAAGGAGAATGATCCCAAGAAAGAAAAGAAACTTCACTTTATTCACTACAAGTATGTACCAGGGTTTGGTTTTTATGGTCTTGGTCTTATTCATTTCCTGGGTAATCTTACCATGACAGCCACCACTGCCATGCGTTCTCTGGTAGACGCTGGACAGTTTGCCAACCTTCCTGGTGGTTTCAAGGCCAGAGGTGTAAGACTTGTAGGAGACAATGACCCCATCTCTCCTGGTGAGTTCAAGGAGGTGGAGAGCACAGGCATTGACCTGAACAAGGCCATTGTAACTCTCCCCTATAAAGAACCTTCTCAGACTCTGATGGCCATGATGCAATTTATCATAGGAGCAGGACAGAAGTTTGCAGATTCCACAGAGCAGATCATTGCAGATTCTAATAATGCAGGACCTGTAGGGACCACCATGGCTCTCCTGGAAGCCTCTTCAAAGTTCTTTTCTGCTATACATAAGCGTCTGCACAAGGCACAGAAAGATGAATTTGCAGTGCTGGCACAGATAAATTATGATTATCTTCCTCCTTCTTACCCTTACGAGGTAGTGGGAGGAGACCAAGAGGTGTTAAAGCAGGACTTTGACGGGAGAATTGATATAATTCCTGTCTCTGATCCTAATATTCCGTCCTCTGCACATCGTATGGCACTGGGTCAACTGGCAATTCAACTAGCTTCTCAGACTCCTCCAGGTACTTTTAATATGCCAGCCCTCTACAGAGAGGTACTCACCGCTGCAAACTTCCCAAATCTGGACGAAATTCTCCCTCCTGATCAGAAACCAGAGCCTAGAGACCCTCTGGCAGATATAATAGCAGCCACCAAGGGTCTTCCCATAGCTGCATTCCCTGGTCAGAATCACGAAGCTCACATTCAGTTTAAAAGTTCCTTCCTAAAGGACCCTGCCACGGGTGCAAATCCCATGATGAAGCAGATTGTACCTATAATTAACGCAAATATCCGAGATCACATGATTATGAAGTACCAAGAACAGGTTCTGGGCATGGTAAAAGCCTCTGGAGTGGCCAATGATCCTAAAACTACAGAGATGGTGATGGCACAAGCTGCAGAAGAGGTGGCAAACGCCAACGCTGCCATGGGTGTAGCTCAAAGTCCAGAGCAACAGATGCTTCTCCTGGAGAAAGAGCGGCTTGAATTTGATAAACAGAAGGCACAGATGGAAACCATGAAGGATTCTGCTGATATTGCTCTTAAACAAGAGGATATGAAGCTCAGAGAGAAAGAAAACATGAACGATCTGGTTCTAAACATAGGAAAGATGGAGACAGAAGAACGTAGAGACAACCTCAAAGCTTTGGAATCTGCTGCTAAACTAGAAATAGAGAAGCAAAAGGTAGATGACGGGTCAGAAATGAAGGCAGCAGAGACTGCCATGAAAGCTATGATGGAGATGAGCAGAAAAGTAACAGGAGAGTAGTTCATGGTAAGAGAAGATGAGTTAGACGCTGGTATAGATAATGGAATTACAGAAATAGAAGGTGTCACAAGTATAAAGTCTCCTGAAGTATTAGATCAATTAACACGAATTCCTAATACTTTAGGTGTCACAAGTATGTCTGAGAAAGAATCAGACGCACTAACACGAATTCCTCCAGTGCGAACAGGTTTGGCAGCAACTCCAGAAGCACAGGGGGAATCTTCTATGTTTAATTTTAGTATAGATGACATCACAAAATATATTTCTAATCTTTTTTCTTCTCCTTCTCCTTCTCCTCCAAAAAAACCAGTAGAAAAAAAAGAGCAAGATTTAACAGACCCAGCTTATAGACAAAGAATAGCTGAAAAAGAAATATCAAAGGCTTTTTCAACAGTTCCTAAGCCGTCCCTTGAAGATATAGGTCCCGTAGGTATTCCTGAAGAGCTTTTATCTCGTAGACCTGCAAGATTTAGTGCAAAATATTCTTCTAATAATCCTGGTAATGTCTCAAAACTTCATAATACTACAGGAACCAGAGAGATAAGAGCAGGAGAACATTCAACAGGAGGTTATGGAAAAAATAAAAGGTTTTCAAACTTTGATCATCCTGTTATGGGCCTGAGAGCTATTTTTATGGACCTAAATAAAAAAAAAGAAAAGAGAGTATGAAGGAGAAAAACGTAAAGGAAGCATAGATAAGATGATAGCACAATATGCTCCTAAAAATGAAAATGAAACAAAGAAATATATTGAGTTTGTAAAAAGTAAGGTAGGTAAAGATTATATTGAAAATTCAAAAGATGTTAGGAAAGCTGTAGAAGCCATAGTAGAATTCGAAAATAAAGAGATAGAAGATGGGAAGTTAGTTGATTTTTATCTTTCTAAAAAACACAATTTTATGGCAGAAGCAGAAGCCCTATCAAAATTAGATTTGCCAGAGGGTACTTCTTATACAGAGATTAGTGAAGGAACTTATAATTTAAAGAAAGCAGCTACAGGTGGGAGAGTAACCAGTAACCCTAATCCTTATGAACCGAGAGCTATTTGATATGCCTTTAACCCCTGGTAGAAGTAAGAAAGCTGTTTCTAATAATATAAAAAAGTTACGAGAAGAAGGCTATTCTCAGAAACAAGCAGTGGCCATAGCTCTTTCAAACTCTAAAAAATCTAAACAACCTTCTAAAAAAAAGCGTAGGATGAGTAGAACAAAGACAGTATAATACAGTTACAATGGACATTTTTCAAGAGATTAAACAGTCTTATTCTACCCAGCAGGAAAAATTAAAGAATTTGCTTGCAGAGGGACAGGTAGAAGACTATAACCAGTATAAGCAACTGGTAGGTACAATCTCAGGAATTGAATGGGCCTATACAGAACTGATGCATATTGTCAATAATAGAATGGAGCGTGAAGAAGATAATGATTAATCCCCCTCTTGCAGGAGCTATAACTAATGATCTATGGGTTACAAAGAATGATATATCAGACCCAGAGGTTCTTCCAGACCTTCCAGGTTATCATGTGCTTATCCGACCAACCGCTATTAAAGAAAAGACCAAGGGAGGAATACTACTACCAGAGAAAGCCAGAGATGACATTGCCTATCTCACCACAGTTGGAAGGGTACTTAAAGTAGGTACACTGGCTTACGAGGACAAAGATAAATTTCTTGCAGGTCCCTGGTGCAGAGAAGGTGACTATGTTTGTTACCAAAAACTATCTGGAACTAAGTTCATCTATAAAGGGGTAAAACTCCTTCTTCTTTTTGATGATCAAATTCTTATGCGTATCTCTGATCCAGAAGATTTAGATACTACCCTTGTATTAGGGAACTAACTATGGTATTAATATTAGAGTAAAAGAACCTATGACCTAGCGTAATCTTAGTGTCGCACCTATGGAGAATAATAAAATGGCTGAAGAACAAGAAGCAGCAGCAGCAGCGGAAGTAGAAATAAAAGAAAATGTAGCAGAAGAACTCACAGAGTGGAATGAGGTAGATGTTTCTCCCACCGGAGAGACAGAAAAAGTAGAGTTTGAAATTGAAGAGACAGTGGAAGCCTCTAGTGCTCCTCCTCCTCCTCCTCCTTCTTCTTCAGAAAAGGCCAAAGAAACACTTCCTGAACTGGAAGGAATTGAAACCAAAGGAGCAGAAAAAAGGATCAGACAACTGGTCCAACAGAAGAAAGAACGTGAAGATCGTATTGCTCAGTTGGAGATGGAACGTCAACAGTTGATACACAGTGTCAACGCCAGAGATAAACAGACTGTAGACTTACATAAGAATACTTATCAAGCAACAGAGCAACAGCTACAGCAACAGACAGAACTAGCCAAACAATCTTACCTCAGTGCCTACGATGCAGGTGACAAGGAAAAGATGTTAGAGGCTCAGGAGATACTAAATAAGTCTCAGGTTCATCTTAATAATATTGAACAGAACAAAAGTCAACTTGCTCAGTATGAAAAAACTTTAGAAGAAAGAGAACAGAGACAACAGTACTTACAACAACAACAACAGGAACAAGCTCAAGTTCAGGCACAGGCTCAAGCTACTGAATATGATCCACAGGCAGTAGAGTGGAGTAAGAAGCCAGAGAACAGTTGGTTTGGTTCTGATAATATAATGACAGTGGCAGCTTTAACCATAGATGCCCAACTCAAAGAAGAAGGTTATAATCCATCCTCACAAAGTTTTTATTCTGAGGTGGATTCAAGAATGAGACAGGAGTTTCCTCATAAGTTTAATCAAGTGCAGCAGGAAGCACCTAGTTCACAACGGAATACTCAACAGGTGGTGGCAGGACAGTCGCGCAGTTCTCCCAGTTCCTCCTCTTCTAAAAAAGTTAAGCTTACTCCAGATGATGTAAGGTTAGCCCAGAAGTGGAATATACCACTGGAAAAGTACGCTGCTGAGAAAGCACGGGCAGACCGTGCAGCAGGAGAGTATGTACCCATTGGGTAATTGTGCGCGTAATAAAAGAAACACAAGGAGCGTTTAAAGATGAGTAAGACAAGTAGTAGAGCTACACAAACAAGGGCAACTAAATCAAAGGAATATACATTTACTGAGCCTAACTGGTTAGATATACCAAACATGGTTGTAGACAGATTTACCTCTGAAGACATGGTTCTTCGTTGGATACGTATCTCCCTCAAGGGTGAAGATGACTACAAGAATGTAGGGAATAAAATGACTCAGGGTTGGGTATTTGTAACTCCAGAGGAAGTTCCTGAGATGTTACACTCTGCAACTGTTTTAGATACTGGACGCTATCAAAACTGCGTTGTACGGGGGGATGTCGCTCTAGCCAAGATGCCCCGTGGTAAGGCAGCGGCCAGGAATGAGTACTATCAAGATAAATCTAATGCCATGATGGAAGCTGTAAATCAGCAATTAATGGCAGCTTCAGATTCTAGAATGCCCATTTCAAATAATAGCACTTCGTCTGTAACCAAGGGTAGAATGCCACAGTTTCAAAATTAAGAAGACTGCTGCTTTTTCTACTCATCTTTAAAAGAGGAGAAATGTAGTATGACAACTACTAAAGCCTTAAATGGTCTGACTCCTTCACGTAGGTATGCTGGTGGTGCAAATACCACTCAGACTCGTAACTACCGTATAGCATCTGGTGCAGCAGGAAACATCTTCACAGGTGATCTTGTTCATGTCAGAGGTGGTTATGTATCTGTAGTTGGTAATGATAGTGGAGCTTCTGATCACCCAATAGGTGTGTTCATGGGCTGTTACTATGAAGCCAATGGTCAACCAACGTGGAGTGGGTACTGGCCAACTGGAACATCTGCTAGCAATGCATATGCCATTGTATGTGATGATCCAGAAGCTACGTTTGAAATCCAAGCTGATGCCAGTTGTTCAGTTGGCGACATCATGGAACAAAACTTTGAAGTAACTCGTGGAGCAGGTTCAACCTTTACAGGAAAGTCAGGCTTTGGCCTAGACGCTGCAAGCCGTACCAGTGGTGTAGCTGCAATGTTCCGTATCATTGACTTTGTTGATGAGCCAGGAAATAACATTGACAATGCATCAGAAAGGGCTTTCCCAATTTGTGAAGTACAACTTATCCACCATCAGTTGACCCGTGTGTCTTCTGGTGCTTAACTTGAAAGGAGCTTAGATAATGGCTATTAATAGAGCTAGTATTGCTAAACAGCTTCTTCCAGGTCTTAATGCCGTCTTCGGTATTGAGTACGGAGAAGTTGCTGATGAATACAGTGTTCTCTTTGAAGTAGAGAACTCTGACCGTGCATTTGAAGAAGAAGTTCTCTTCACTGGATTCGGCTCTGCACCTGTCAAGGGTGAAGGTGCTGCTGTTCAGTATGATAATGCACAAGAAAGCTATACCTCCAGATATACGGCTGAAACTATAGCTTTGGCCTTCTCAGTTACGGAGGAAGCTATGGAAGACAACCTGTATGACACGTTTGCCAAGCTACGTGCCAGAGGGCTTGCCCGTTCCATGGCTAACACTAAGCAGACTAAAGCTGCTGATGTTTTCAATAACAGCTTCAGTGCCACTTATACAGGTGGTGATGGACAACCTCTCTTCAGTGCCAGCCACCCAGTGGTAGGTTCTGGAGGTGCTCAGAGTAATCTGATAGGCACAGCAGGAACGGTTGATCTTTCAGAAGCTGCGCTGGAAACAGCTTTAGTTTCTATTCAGACTATTAAGGATGATAGGAACATTCTGGTAGGTGCAAATGCAGTATCCCTGCACGTTGCTCCTTCTAATCAGTTCACTGCAGATCGTGTACTGAACAGTCCTTATCAACCTAATACCGCTGATAACAACATCAACTCCATCAATCACCAGGGAATGATCCCTTCTGGTTACATGGTTAACAAGCGTTTTCAGGACCCTGATGCGTTCTTTATCAAAACAGATGTTCCCAACGGAACTAAGATGTTTGTAAGAGCACCGCTTGCAACCAAGATGGAGCCTGACTTTGACACGGGTAATCTCCGCTTCAAAGCTAGGGAGCGTTACAGCTTCGGTTGGTCTGACTGGCGAGGCTACTTCGGTTCTCAAGGAGCCTAAGTAATTATCTGGTGGAGGGGTCTCAAAACTCCTCCACTACTTTTTCAAACACATAGTTGAATGGTATTCTAAGGAATACTGGTCTAGGAAAGGACTGTTCATTATGCCTACACATTTTCCAAACGGTGTCACCAATGTTTCCATAGGGAGTACATGGGGAAAGTTTGACTCAATGAGTCCAGTAAAGTACACCACTTACTGGAACGATTTTATTAAAAATTCTGACCTAGGTGGAGTAGGTGCTCTCAACGGAGCCACTGTCTCTGCTGTTGATTGGACTGTTACCAAAGTAGACGGTGGTGGTGATAATGCCTCTGTTGTCTCTGTGACAGACGGTAACGGAGGTTTACTCACTGTTACCACTGATAACGCAGAGAATGACGGTGTTGCTCTCCAAGCCAAGACAGAGATAATTCAAATCACCACAGGTAAAGAATCTTTCTTTGAATCCAGGCTACAGGTCAATGATGCCACGCAGACTGATTTTCTTGTAGGAGTGGGAATTAAAGATACCACCCCGTTTGCTGGGTGGACTGATGCTATTTCTTTCAAATGTGACGACGGGAGCACAGCCATACGTCTTGTCTCTGAGACTAATATGTCAGGTTCTATTGTTTCTGCCTCTGTCACAGCAGTTGCCTCTGTCACAGACGATACCATGATGCGTCTGGGATGGCACTACGATGGAGAAAGCAGCATCAAAGTATTCTCTGACGATGTTCACGTTGCCACTCTAAGTGTTGTATCAGGAACTAACCTGAACACAGACGAAGCAATGTCTCCTATCTTTGCTGTTCTCACAGGTGAGGCTGCTGCTCAAACAGCAGTTATTGATTACATTGCCGCTGCTCAAGAAAAGCCATAAGGTTATAGTTTACGCTATCTTGGAAAGAACATGGCTTTGATCTATAATAGGGGGAGGATCAGGAGATGGTTCTCCCTTTTTTACTTAGGAGAAGAATAAATGAGTACTACAACTAGAATAGCACAGGTGGTAGGAGGAGCAGGGGGTAATGGGTTTCTGGTGGATACTATCACCAGTGTAACTCTTTCTGATACTAGAATTAGAATGTACACCTATGCTGTCACAGTAGCTTCAGAACTTGTCATAGGAGATGAAAACGGTCCTGTTATTAAACAGCCAGTTCTGGCAGCTAACACAGGAGATAGTATCTATATGCAAGACAGTGGTATCAGATGTCTGGGAAATGTCTCTGTGGCAGGTTCAAGTAACGCTGGTAAAGTTTATGTTTACTATGGTTAGGTAGAACACTTATGGATTATAATACTCTTGTCAGTGCAGTTATAGCAACCACTGAAAATGATGGTTCAGAGTTTATAGGTGCTCTCCCTGATATGATTGAAAGAGCACAGGAGAGAATGCAAAATGATCTGGATGATCAGGGATTAGTCTCCTATGCCAGTGTAGCTGTCTCAGCTTCCACAGCAGAGGTATCTGTTCCTTCTGGTGGAGAGGTTATTAAAACTTTTTCCATAGAAGTAGGGGGAGCCAGAACACAGCTTAAACATAGACCTTATGAGTTTCTCTTGGACTACTGGCCTGTTTCGGCTTCCACTGGCACACCCAGGTACTACGGTTTTAAAACTAATACACAGATAAGACTAGCACCTACGCCCTCTGCCACGGTGGATTCTCAGATAGGATTTATTGCAGAGATATCTGCCATTAGTTCTGCCAACACCTCCAATTACTTTACCACTCACTGTGAGAATGCACTGTTTTATGCTTCCATGGTAGAAGCTTCTCTCTTTATGAAAAGCTTTAACACAGTTCCCCAGTGGTCTCAAGAATACACCAGTGAAATAGATAGGCTTAGAAATAGAGCCAGGAGAAGTAGACAAGATGATATGCAGACTAACTTCAGTCCTGCTGGTGGTCCCAATACACTTGTCAAAGGGAGTGATTAAGAATGGCTAGGAAGAAGAAGTTTCAAAATAAGGGTAGAGTTTTAACTGCTCAAGAAAAGATAAGGCAGCAGATTTTATCAGGGGAGAGGCCTAAGAAGAGATTAGCGGTTGAAAGAAGAGGAGGAAGGACCACTTCTAAACCTTTTACAAAGGAGCAACGAGATTCCATAGGTAACTGGTTTATTGATCCCCGAGCTTTTACAACTGCTTATTCAAAGTATAAAGCAGGAGAAGACCTCACTGCTGATGAAAAAATAGATTTAGGAATAGAAACTGGATTTGCAGGATTATCTGCATTTTTCCCTCTAGCACAGAAAGGAAAACCCTTTATGAAAGGTCTCGCAAAAAAGTTACTAGGAAGTGCTCCTCAAGGAAGTAAAGTTAAGAAAACAAAGGCTGAAAAAATAGCAGCAGAAAATAATGACCCTGCTAATCAAAAAGCATCTACATCTAAACCAAAACCAAAGCCTAAACCAAAACCTACCAGTGGTAAATCTACACCTAAAAGAGTTGTAGACATTGTAAAAACTGCAGCAGGTAGAGGCACACCGGGAGCGCGTAGCAGGGTAGATCAAACAGTTAGTAAACTAGAGTCTAAATTAGGTTTAGGTAAACCGGGTCAAAGAAGAGGTGTTAGTAAAAGAGATCAAGAGATAGCTAGAAATGTACGCAACGTAACTTCCACAGCTGCAAAAGTAGGAACAGGTGTGGGTCTAGGTTATGGAGCTAAAACTTTATCTGATTCTATTGAAAAAAGACCTAACAATAAAATTGAAAAAAGACCTAACAATAAAAATGTAAATACCACTAAAGCTAACAAAAACAAAGCTCCTTTTGTAGAAGGCTATAATATGGATATGATGGATGATTTTGATGAAGCACAGGCATCTAGGAAGAAAAAAAGTAGTAAGGTTGATAAAGTTAAATCTAAAACTAATACTCCTAAAGACCCTACAGAAGGGAGTGCATATAAATATTATGGGGATAAAGGAACTGGTCTAGGTGATTTTGCCAGAAAGACTGGTTTCATGTATGATACTAGACAAGATACTTTTGATCTAGAAGCAGGTGAAAAGAAAGGTGGTAGGCCTGGAAGAGGTAAACAAATGAACAAGAAGAAAAATAGTAGAGGCACACGCACAGGCTTTTCTGGAAGAGGTACAGGTGCTGCTCTTAGAGGATTCTAATCAAAGGAGAACTATACAATGGCAAAGAAAAAACAGGATAGAATAAGTACAAAAAAAGTAGAACACTATCCTCTTCCTGATCCAAACCCTCCCACAGATTCTGCCAGATTAGCAGAGATCAACGGCAAACCCACGGGACAAGGTTTTGGAGCAGCTAGAAGAGGTCCCAGTGTTGTCTGAAGAACAATCTAAAAAAGAATTTTGGTTTGAGAAATGTTCTAACCCTAACTGTGAGTGTACAGGTTGTGAAGATTGCGCTTGTACTATAGAAGGAGGTTGTTCTTGTAAATCAGCACCTGTAACAAAATAGAAAGGACATGAACGGTGGAAGAATTTAGTCTATTTCAAGCTATTTCAGACTACGGGTTAGCCATAGTAGCCACCATAGGAGCAGGGGTAGCTGCTTGGAAACTTCTTCATTTTCTTCTAAAAGATGTAATAGCCAGTTTAAAAAGTCAAGATATTATTATTGTAGATTTAATTGATAAATCAACCAGATTAGAAATAATTATACAAAGGATGGATTCTAAACTAGACACAGTTCTCAAACAGAGTTCAGAACCTCTTCTCAAAGACCCAAAAGAAAGGTACAGGGTGTAAAATGATAGGTGCTAAATATGATCTAACGGTTAAGCCTTATGGTTTTAAAAAGGTAAATGTTCAACAACAGCTTCCCTCTGGTAGACGTATTCCTTATACAAAACCCCTTCCCATGAAAGAGGGAGGAAAAGTTATACACTCTGTTGATAGTCTTGTTAAACCAGCTTGGATGAGAAATAAGTAAGTAAAATAAGGTAAGGTAAGAATATGGCAATTGCATCTACATCTAACTATGACACTAGCTTCTATATAGATGAAGTAATAGAAGAAGCCTATGCTATGCTAGGAGGGCAAGCAGAACTGGCCAATGATTCTATCACTGCCAGAAGGTCTCTTAATCTTATGCTGACAGACTGGCAGAACCGTGGTGTCCTTCTCTGGGGTACAGACTTGGCCAGTACTACTCTGGTGGCAGGAACAGCAGAATATACCCTCCCTGATGAAACAGTGGATGTTCTCTCTGGTTATATCAGACTTACCTCCAATAGTAATGATTTTCAGATGACTCGCATAGGTTATGAAGAATATGAAGCTGTCACTGATAAATCTACCACTGGTAGGCCCACACAGTTTGCCACTCTAAGAGGCAGAGAAGCTGTTAAAGCTTATTTTTTTCCTACTCCTGATACAGGGGATACCTATACTTTTAGAAATTACAGAATGAAAAGACTAGCAGATGTTAGTAAGAGTGCTCTACAGAATGCAGATGTACCTTTTAGATTTCTCCCAGCTTTAACCTGTGGTCTTGCTTACTATCTCAGTTATAAGAGAGCAGGTGTTCCTGCAGAGAGAGTGGCTCTTCTTAAAGCTAAGTACGAAGAACTTCTTACCAGTGCTTTGGATTCAGATAGGAACAGAGTAAGCCTCTTTATCACTCCTAGATTACAGGTGGTATAGCATGGCTTTTAAAAAAGGATTTTTTATAAGTGATAGATCAGGTTTTAGGTATAGACTAGACCAAAGAATAAAAGAACCTGGAACGAATCTTATAATTGCTAAGTCAGAAAGTGATGGTATATTTAACCTTGTGACTAACCCTCAGAACAAGGTAAAGTTTTTGATAGACAAAGAAATTATAAAAGATGCCAGACCACCTAGTAATGCTGACAGAAACCAAAGTTGGAACGTGGTGACAACTGAGTGGGGAGAAGAGACTACTCAGTGGAACTTTATATAAAGGAGAACGAAGATGCCAAGAGCTTATTTCAGTGCTAAAAAAGATATTTCACTAGTATCTCCAAAGAAGAGAAAGAAGAAGCGTCAGGGTTACAAGGATAGAGAAGACGAAAGTTTGGGAAGCCGTAGAGGAAAGAAATCACAAAGTGACAAAGACAGGCGTGATGAAGCACAGGCATCTAGGAAGAAAAAAAGTAGTAAGAAAGAAAAGAGAAGTTCTGTTTATGGTTTAAAAAGAAAAAGTAGTAAGAAGTAAGAAGTATTCAGTGAGGAATAATTAATAATGGCTGATCTAACTAATGCTAAGATAGCCAATACCTATAAGGACCTACTGCAAGTAAATGCAGCAACGTCTAATTCAGGATTGGATGAAACAGTAAGAACTATCACTGATGGAGGAGGAACTGCTTCTCCTATTGCCATGAGTACAGCTAAACTTAATGTCACAGGTCAGTTTGCTCTGGGCGGTACAGTACTAACAGCAACTGCCAATCAGCTTAATGACCTAGCTGCAGGTGCAGGTACTGTTCAAAATATTACCTCAGAAGATACCACTGTTCTACTGACACAGGCTGGTACTTCAGTGGCAACTGCCACCACCAGTGCAACAATTAAAGTTAACCCCACTCTTAGTCTTACAGAGGTAGATGCAGGTATAGGTAGTTTCAGTGCCTCTGTCAGTGCCACTAACTTTGTAGCTGCTACAGGAAGCTTCACCACCAAGGTATCTGCCGCTGCTGCTGAGTTCACAGGGCAAGTCAGTGGAACAGGTGCTACTTTCAGTTCCAATGTTACAGCTTCAGGATACTGGGGAGATGGTTCTAATCTAACAGGTATTTCCCACCCTACTTCTATTGTTTCTATGACTATCAATCGTTTAACCGTTGTTAGTAATGCAGCTATAACCTCTGCCACCTTTACCAATGCCATCATTGCTGATGACGGGGTAAAAGTAGATAACATCACCATAGACGGGACAGAGATTGATCTTTCTTCAGGTAGTCTCACCCTGGACGTAGCAGCAGATATTGTTCTGGACGCTGCAGGTGAAGAAGTTATCTTCAAGGACGGGAGTACAAACGTAGGTCATATTAGTATGGCCAGTGATAACCTAACTATTAAGTCTCTGGTAGGAGATAAAGACGTTGTTATCCAAGGTGTAGATGATTCTTCTGCTATCACTGCTCTGACCCTTGATATGTCAGATGCAGGTACTGCTGACTTTAACCATGATGTAAAATTAAAATCAGACAGTGGAGAGCTTACCTTTGGTGCAGATAGTGAAATTAAATTTATACACGTTCCTGATGTAGGACTTAATTTTAAACACGCTGACACGGGAGATGACAAATTTCCCACCATGGTTTTTCAAACAGGTGACACAGATATAGCTGATGCTGATAAGCTAGGTGTTATTAATTTTCAGGCTCCTGATGAAAGTGCAGGAACAGATGCTATTCTAGTGGCAGCAGGTATAGAGGCAGTGTCAGAAGGTGACTTTGCCGCTGATAATAATGCAACTAAACTTTCCTTTAAAACAGGAGCCTCTGAAGCAGCAACAGAGAAAGTTGCCATTAGTTCTGGAGGTAATTTAAATATTCCCAATGACTCAGGTAAAATTCAACTGGGAACAAGTGCTGATCTTCAACTCTACCATGACGGGAGTGACAGTTACGTTGTTGACAATGGAACAGGTAATCTAAAAATTCAAGGTAGTCAGGTTGATATTATTGGTTCTGGTGAAACCATGGCAACTTTTGTAGATGACGGTGCAGCTACTCTTTACCATGATAATTCTTCAAAGTTAGCCACCACTGCCACAGGAATAGCTGTCACAGGAGTAGTAACTGCCACAGATATATATGTCAGTGCAGTTGCCATAGGTGTAGATTCTCTCCTAGGAAAGAACTTACACATAGAAAAATCAGCAGTGGCAGATATCAATGCTCTTACAGATGGTACAGCTATATCAGTGGACCTCAATGCAGGACAAAACTTCACTGTTACCCTGGCAGGAAACAGAACTCTTTCCAATCCTACCAATTGTGTAGCAGGACAGGTGGGTAGTATATTTGTTGTACAAGATGGAACAGGGAATAGAACACTGGCTTATGGAGGAAACTGGGACTTTGCAGGAGGAGAAGCTCCTGTTCTTTCCACAGGTGCAAATGCAATTGATAGATTAGACTACATAGTACATACCTCTACAGATGTTCAAGCTGTGATAACAAAGGCATATTCATAATGGTATTTAGTAACAATCTTCTTTTAGGAGCCAGTGGACAAGCAGCAGGAGGAGGTGGTTTTGATACTTCTCTGATAGGTAATTCTATTTGGAACGGTGAATCAGCTAGTAATTTCTTTGCTAAGAACTTCTCTGGAGCAGGTAACTCTACTACAGAAGGTGTCTTTTCGTACTGGTATCAGAAATATTCATACGGTGATACACAGAATCATTGGTTTGAAGCTTCAGGCTACGGTGGGATAGGCACTAATAGTGCATTTTCAAATGTTATGGTATTAAATAGTTTTGATTCTGCTTCAACCCAAGTTATAGCTAAAGGTACTAGAGTTCTTAGAGATTCTGCTTGGTATCATATCATCATCAGTATTGACATGGCCCAAAGTACCACGGAGGATAAAGTAAAATTTTATATAAATGGAATTCAAGACACAACTATTAATCAGCAGAATCTTGCAACTACCAATGGACTACAAATGCTAGGATCAAGTAGAACAGATTTCAGACTATTTTCTCCTGAAGGTTCTAACAGAAGACAAGGGTTTGCTCAATTCTGCTATATAGACGGGAAGAGTATACAACAAGGAGACTACGCTGTTACAGATTTTCTTGATGCCTATACTTTTGGCACTAACGGATCAGAGTATGGTCCTAAAGCAACTGATGATATAACTACTCTAGCCTCAGATGCAGGTGGTAATAGTTTCTTACTAGATTTCAGTAGTGGAAGTTCTCTGGGAAATGATGCCAGTGATAATAATAATGACTGGACTCCTACTAACATGAGTTCAACAAATCAAAGTTCTAACACTCCGAGTAAATCGTATGCTCTCTTTAGTCCACTGTGGAAAAGTAACAGTAGTTATACTTTTACAAATAATGGAAATACTGTGGTTAATCTTGCCTCTGGTGGTGGAATACTCCCTCTGACAAAGACAATCACTGGCTCAGAAAAGGTATATGTAGAATTTGTAGCAGATGATGCCAACAATAGTGAATTTGGTCTGGGAGTTGCAGATGCTGAGATAGCAATGGCAGCAGCGTTTAGGTCCACAGGTATCATTGGTTGGGAGAATGACGGTGATAAATACACAGATGGTTCTCAAGCTGCCACAGATATCAGGTCTTGGGCAGACAGCGCAGTTCTAGGACTGGCACTAGACATGGGAGCCAGGAAACTTTGGATCAGAGATTCCACTGGATTTCAAGGAAGTTCTGGGACAGATGATCCAGCAGCAGGTTCTGGGGGAGTTTCTCTTCCTTCTTCCATAGGAACAGAAGCCTATTTTATTTTTGGTAATTCTTCTAGTTCTGCTGATCAGGACGCTACTCTCAAAACTGAGGCCAATGTTGCTCTGACATACTCTATTCCCACTGGTTTTAAAACTTTAAATTCTGGAAATGTCACAGCCCCTTCAAAACAAGGAGCAGACTTCTTCAACGCTGTGACATATGCAGGGAACGGGACTGCCATAGGTTCTGGAGGAAAGGCAGTCACAGGTGCAAATACAAATCCTGGCTTTGTCTGGATAAAAAATAGATCAGCCACAGATTCTCATATGCTTTTTGACAGGATCAGAACAGCCACTAAATTTATAGAAAGTGATACAACAGATGCAGAGGCAACTGATGCTGAATCTCTCACCACCTTTGGATCAGATGGATTTACAGTGGGTAATAATGCAGCGGTTAATACAAACTCAGAAAACTATATAAGCTGGAACTGGGGCACTACTGCAGGTTCTGGTTCTACAACTTCCCCTGCTGGTAGTTTGGCAAGCACTTCTCTTGTGGCTGATGCTAATCACTTCTCTGTGGTATCTTATACTGGAACAGGCTCTGCAACCACCACAGGACATGGACTAGGCGGTGTAGCGGAGATGATCATGGTAAAAAATAGAGATGCCGCAGATGGTTGGAGAGTATATCACTCTGGAGTTGCCAGTGATCCTCAGACAGATTATATGATTCTAAATGATACAACTGCTGCCACTGATGATAATACAGTATGGAATGACACAGCACCTACTAGTTCTGTCTTTAGCATAGGAACTGCAGATGCAGTGAATACCAATACAGAGAAGTATATTGCTTATTGTTTCAGAAGTATTGGAGGTGTATGTAAAGTAGGTTCTTTCATAGGAAATGGAGACAATGCTGATGGTCCTGTTATCAATACAGACTTTAAACCACGCTTTGTAATGGTTAAGAAATCCAGTGCCACGGGTAACTGGTTGATGTACGACACAGGACGTTCCTCTGTTAATGAAGTAGATGACCAGCTTTTGGCAAATACCAATGCTGCTGAGACAACAGGTTCAGAAGAGCTAGATATTTTAGCAAATGGTTTTAAAGTCAGAACAGATGATTCAGATATTAATAGTAGCAGTGCTACTTATGTTTACCTAGCAATGGCAAATATAGGCGGTGGCGGTACACTACCTCCTATTTATGGTCATTAAACAGAAAGGAATTTTAAAAATGTGGGCAGTTATTTCTGATAATACTATTACCCAAACCCTAAGTCATCCCAAAGCATTGACTTTAAATAATATTCAATACCCTGAAAGTATTTTTTCTTCTTCTTGGACAGATACTGAAAGAAAAGGCATAGGTATTCTTCCTTATATCTATGAAGGAGACTATGTTCAAAATATGTTTTATACCAGTTCAGAGAGTTCTCCTTCTATAAGTACAGATAAAGTGGTGATCACCAGAACCAAGAGTGCCAGAGACATAGACAAGATTAAGGCAATGATGAAAGAGCACATTAACACTGTTCTTTCTGATTATCTTACTCAGACAGATTGGATTATAATAAGGAAGGCAGATACAGGAGAAAACCCTCCCGCTGACTTAGCCAAGTGGAGAACAGATTTAAGGACCACCGCTGCAAACTTAGAAGCTTCTATAGATGCCAAGAGTACAGTGTCTGACCTAGAAAAAATGACAATCTTTACCCAAGAAATGGCAGATGCAGGTAAAACAGCTTCAGAACTTTATGATTGGCCTAAGAACCCTAGAGATAGTTAGACAGATGAATATACTAAAGACTTTTCTTTTTTGTTTTACTCTATTTGTACTTTCTTCTTGTGCAGGACTAGTGGCAGAGGAACAAAAGAAACAGGATAAAAAAGAAGTTAAAGTAGAGTGGTCAAAAGGAGATTCTATAAGTGTTTTTTATATCTGTAGAACAGAGAAAGATATCATGGACGTAGCTCTGGCAGATGCTAAGAATACTGAAAGTTTAAAAATAATTGTCTGGAAAAAGACAATGACTAAAGATTGTTTAGCTTTAAATCCTCCTCTTCCTTTTATAGTTACAAGTGTTCTAGGAAGTTATGTGGATTCAGAAAAGAGAGAAACCAGTATCTTATCTGTGACCTCTCCTGTTAATAATGGTCTTAGTGGCTATTTGGTGGCAACAGGAAAACCTGTAGATGTAAGAGGTTCTTCTTTCTGATGGGGAGTCAGTTGACAGATGTAGAACTAGGAAAGATGATTCAAGCGGTGGATCAACTTAGTATAGAAGTTCATAGACTCACTGGGAGAATAGATCAATTGGAAAGTCAGTTAGATAAAGGGAAGGGAGTTCTTTTGGGAGTTTTTCTGGTGGCATCTGGTATAGGAGCAGCAATGTCTACTATTATTCAAAAGATGTTTACAGCTTAAAGTAAGGGATAAAATAAAATGACATCATTTACAACTAGAATAAGATTAGAAAAGCAAGGAGATGGAGAGAACCCTAACTCTTGGGGCAATGTCCTCAATCATAATGTCATTGATCTGGTTGATGACGCAGTAGCTGGTTATACAACAGTGTCTCTTTCTTCTGTGGATGTAACTCTTACGAATAATGACGGGACTGCTGATCAAGCCAGGAGTGCTTTTCTTGAACTACAAGGAGCTTTGACAGATGACGTTAATGTCATTATACCTGCTAAATCTAAAGGTTATTTTATCAGAAACAAAACCACTCGTTCAGCTTCTGAAACTACAAAGATTAAAACCTTATCTGCTGGTGGTGCAACTGTTGGGGTCAGCGCATTTGGATGGTTTATTTGTGACGGGGTGTCTGTTCATCAGCCCAATGCAACTGGTCTAGGACTAGGAACTGCAGCTAATCTAGATTTTGGAACTGGAGATGCAAATCTTATACCAGTATCCACTGCTGATATTAGATTTGTAAAAGCTTCTGTATCTTCTACTATCACAGGGGCAAAAGCTTTCACCAGTGCAGTTACATTTAATGACTCTGTTATAACACCTGTTACTTCTTTAACTGACGCTGCTTCCATTGCCGTTGACATGGGCCTGGGAAATACTTTTGCAATTACCCTTGGGGGTAACAGAAGCATGGGTGCTCCTGCCAATGTTACACCTGGACAGACAGGGTATATCTACGTGGTACAGGATGGCACAGGGAGTAGAACTCTTTCCTTTAATAGTGCTTATATCTTTGTAAGCGGTACTGCCCCTACCATGAGCACTGGGGCCAATGCAATTGATTTACTTGTTTATAATGCCAAGACCACCACGGCTATTGCCACCATTGTTATTAAAGCACTTGCCACAGCTTCTTAGAGGACTAGTATTTGTCTACACTATCACAAACAAAAAAGCTTAATTTTAGGCAAGGCATACACAGAGAATCCACTCAGTATGCAGAGCAGGGTTCTTGGTATGACGGGAACAGAGTTAGGTTTAGAGATAAAAAACCAGAGAATATCAGAGGGTGGGAAGTTAAAACTTCTGGGACTCTGGAGGGAACTGGTAGAGATGTTATCACATGGCAAGACAATATCACACAGAAGCACCTTGCCACGGGTACAGAGGCTTTTCTCTATGAATTTGACAATGGAATAACTTATGATATAACACCTGTAAGAGCCTCGGTTAGTCTGACAAATGCTTTTGGAACTACTCTGAATAGTGTAAGAGTCTGTGTCTCTGACACTGCCCATGGTCTATCTGATGGTGACTTTGCTGTATTTACTTCTTCCTCTGTTCCCACTGCTTATACTTTTGACGGTACTTTCTCAGTTAGTGTTATCAATGCCAATAAGTTTGCCTTTGATAACACAGTCAGTGCAGGTTCTAATCAGAGTGCAGCAGGACACGCCACTGCCCACTATCTTATTCCCTCTGGAACTTCTGTGGGCATCACAGGAACAGGTTACGGAGCAGCATCTTATAATGCAGAGTCGATTACCTCTGTGGCCCTCACCAGTGTTATAAATGTAGTGGCTGCTTGTATAGCTGTCAGTGTCAATAGTAATAGTCACGGTTTAGAAGTCAATGACTTTGTTTACTTCTCCACTGCCAATACAATTGGTGGTAATATTCTTCTGACAGATACAGCTTTTGGAGGACCTATTTTCCAAGTTCTCTCAGTGACAGATGTCAATAACTTTAGATTTAATTCTGCTGTCTCTGCTACTCAGACCAGTACAGGGGCAGGTTTAGCGGTGGCTCAGTTCCTTGTCTCTGTCAGTACCACAGCAGGGTACAGAACTTATAATTCTCCTGCTGTCTCTTCTGGAATTATCTTTGAAGCTGCCAACTGGCAACTGGATACCTTTGGAGAAATACTCCTGGCAAATAAAAGAGGTATGGGCCTATACCAGTGGTTTCCAACATCTGGAGGAAATGCCAGAGCAACAGCGGTTACCAATGCTCCTGTCAGTATTAATACTTTTGTTGTTTCTCCCAATGACAGGCACGTTATTGCTTTTGGATGTTCCAATGTAGCAGGAACCAAAGAACCCTTACTGGTCAGGTGGTCAGATCAGAATGACTATACCAATTGGACTCCATCTATTAGCTCAACATCTGGTGAAAACACGCTTACAGGAGGTACTCAGATTGTTCAAGGGATCAGAAGCAGAAATCAAATTGCTATCCTTACTGACCATGTTCTCTATGGTATGCGCTTTACTGGTCCTCCTTTTATTTTCTCTTTCACTGAGTTAGGAACAGGGTGTGGAGGGATTAGTCAACACGGTGGTATTGACATGGACGGTATTCCTGTCTGGATGGGACATGATAACTTTTTTATGTTTGATGGAAGGGTAAGAAGATTAGACTGTACTGTCAGAAGATATATTTTTTCTGATATCAACAGAGAACAATTACAGAAAGTATACGCAGGTGTAAATTCAGAGTTTAAAGAGATCACTTGGCTTTACCCCTCTGCTGATTCTACAGAATGTAATAGATATGTATCTTGGTCTATGGAAGAAAACTACTGGGTCTACGGAGAAGCTATCTGGACCACTTGGGATGACAGAGATGTTTATAATAATGTCATCAGCACAGGTACATCTGTGGGAACCACCAGAATTTATAATAATGAAGTTCCTGATCTGTTTACTGGAAAGGGTCTCAAGATAGATTCATTTATAGAAAGCGCAGACTTTGGCATAGGTGATGGGAATGATATGCTCTTTGTTGATAGATTAATTCCTGATATTGAAATTAACAATGGTCAACTTTCTTTTACTATTCAGACCAAAGAATTTCCCAACGGTACTCTTAAAACCAAAGGACCTTTTACAGTGACACAGAATACAGAGACAGTTAGGTTCAGGTCCAGGGGAAGACAAGCCAGAGTTAAGTTAGAGAATAATGCCACAGGAACAGAGTGGAGATATGGTGATCTGAGGCTGGACATACAAGATGATGGTCTAAGGTAAGGGGAAAAGAGCTATGACAGCAGTTTATCCCACACTTCCTGATCTTTATAACCTGACAGATGATGAACTTAGGTTAGCTTATACAGAGATACGTCAATGGGCAGATGCCATGATCAATGAACTAGACGGGAGAGATTTAGATAATTTAAGAACAGGAGCAGTTAGAATAAATAGAGTTGTATCTTTTGGAGAAGTAGGACAGGCCAGAGGTGGTGACATACTATATGAAAGAAAAACAGGTAAGTTTAAAGGTTACGTTAGTTTAACAGGGACCACCATAGGTTGGTCAGATTTTAATTCTTTTAGTTAGTAGGAACTATTATAAATGAATGAGCAAGAAGAAGGTTTAATAAATTTACTAGGAGCAGACCCCAGTGTCACTAGTCTTGATCTAGGGCTTGAACCTTCCACAGGTGGGTTGTCTTCTCTCCCAGGTGCTTCCTCTGCTTCTTCACCTACACCTACTTCTTCTCCCTCTGGTTTTCCTTATGCTTCTGAAAGACAGACTTTCTTAGGACTTGGAGGTGCTCCCACTAGCATGGGTAATATTCTTCTGAGGTTTGTAGACCAACAAAAAGGACCTGGGATATTTAGTCCTTGGTACGCTGCCATGAGAAAACAAGCAGGAGGAGCACTTACCCCTCCTCAGTCTCCTGCGTTGCCATCTGTTCTTAATCCTATTATATCTGCTCCTATTCCCACTGCTAGTCTAGGAGAGAGGATGATTCCTCCTCCTTCTGAGGCTCAAGCCCAAACTGACTATGATTTTACCCTTAATACTCTTAAATCTTCTCCTGTATATCCTGGTGCAAGCTTTGCCAATGTCATACCAGAGGGTTATAATACATTAGGGAATATACAGGAAAATCAAGGAATGTCTCCTTATGATCAAGCTCAAAGATCAATGGTAACAGGGACAACCACTGGGCAACTTTCTCAGACTACTTCTAACCCAGGTAATCAGACTGGTCTTTCTTCTCTTAGCAATACTGTAGGAGCTTTCTCGTAATGAATATGCAGACACTACCAATAAATCCTAGAATGCAAGCACTAGCTCTTAAAAGTATGGGAAGAGGTCCTGATACTCAACTTATTCATATGACTGATTCAGAGATCAACGCTCTTAATGGACTCTCTGGTTTAATATTCAATGAA
>Ga0080013_1001206_pt1 | contig 34963 bp, 47 predicted proteins | sample ETNvirenome_6_85_FD_69236 | JGI IMG/M metagenome (GOLD analysis project Ga0080013, IMG submission 69236) | Marine viral communities from the Pacific Ocean - ETNP_6_85 (SPADES assembly) (version 2) | ecosystem: Environmental > Aquatic > Marine > Oceanic | place: Pacific Ocean | collected 2013-06-19
ATCTGTTCTTCGGTCATATTCCAACATAATGTGATTATCTCCTTTGATAATGTAGTAAAAAGCATAATGGCTACTTCCCTCTCTTTGAATATCAAAGCCTTGTTTCATGTAATTTGCTTCAGCCTCAAAGGATTCTGCATCATGCTTTCCTAAAATAGTTTTTCTAAGGGGGCCAAACCAAGATTTATTACATTCGGTGCATAACCCTCCCGAATCATGGCCTCTATTCTCACAATAATAACAAGTTTCTCTTTCAGCCTCAAAGGATTCTGCCCCCATCACGAATCCATTCACTAACCAACCCTTTTGGTCGGAAAGGTAATCTGCTATCTCATCCTCCTCTAAATCGGCAGGAACATCCATCGTAGTTGGCAAATCAATATCTTCTCCATCAATTTCCCAATCAATTTCTGTAACTGTAATGGTATCTTCAGCCTCAAAAGATTCTGCATTAAATTTATCCTCAATCATTGAACAAATCCTGTTAAATGTTGGTATGTTCCCAAAGGTTACGGTCACAGGAAAACCACTTTCTTTGGTTTTTCCACTAATAGTATGATTATTTCTATCACACACTAATGATTTCCCAACGAGGTTATTATATATGCCATCACTTGCAATTGAACACTCCCTTCTCCTCCCTTCGTAACTAATAATAAAGTCACAAAATTCATTTTCTTCAGGAGTCCATATCAAATCCCCTCTTGCTGGAGAAACTAATTTAATTTCCAAAACATCTCCATCATCCCCCGCATATATACTTTCTTGAGCATCAAAGGATTCTGCCTCAAATTCAGAAATTACTCCTTCTTGAATTACATAATATTTGTGCCACAAGTCATTATCTTCAATTCCATCCCAATCTTTATTAAACTTTTCAATTATTTCCTTTTCAGTCCCATCCATATTGATATACTTATTAAGCACAGACATATAGGGCTTATATTCGGAATCTGATGGTTTGAAATCACTTTCAATCCCCTTTTTGAAATCCTTTAGGTTCTCTATGAGTGAATCTTCTGCCTCAAAGGATTCTGCACTAAAATTGTAATCCTCCCATAATCCGAAGCCCGAATTATTTGTTCCATCCTTTGAAATCAGGTCATATTCAATTAGTTGTTCTTTGTTGTCCACCAAATACTCATACACTTCATGCACATTACTCATACCAAAGCCATCCGAACCATTGTTAAGGTATTGTCTAATGAAAAGGTCAGCAATAGTCCAATTATCATCATTTACAGTATGAAAGATGGGGTGGTAATATTCTTCACCATCACAATTACTCAACAAGTAGTCAATTATCTCATTCTTTGTTTGCTTTCTATGTTCATCGGCAAAGAAGGATTCTGCATCATAAATGGAGTATTTATGCCTCTCACTTCTTACCCCTAATTCTATATCTTCATCATAACATGACTTACATAACCAATCCCAATTATTATTCCAAGGTGAATCTTGGGCTATAAAACCGCACCCATCTGGACCGCAAACAGCAATTCCACAATCACCACATTTCTGATATTCTGTGTATTCTTTTGTTACATCCCTACAAGTGGGACAGTTATCATTTTCAGCACCAAAGGATTCTGCATCCTTAGCCCTATCAACTCTATTCCAAGTCAATTCATCAATTTGGTCTGTATCAATCCAATCTGTCGCACCTACGATATAAACTTCCTCGCCATTAGTCCATACTCCTCTCGGTGCTGAAACAATCGGTTCTCCAATCATCTCTTCCTCAACAGGAGTTATATCTCCTACAAAAACATCTGCATCGTCATTTGCATTTTCTAATGCCTCTTTCAAATCTGAAACCTTTAGGCTTAATTTTCTTGGCTTTCTTCTTCCTATTAGATTATATTCAGCATCATGAGTCTGTGTTTTATCCTTTATTTGTGTAAAAAGATATCCAAGACCAGCAATTACACCCAGACCTAAAGCAAAGTTATCCTTAGCCATGCTAAATATTTGGCCTTCCGACTACTTAAAGTCTTTCTTCCATAAGGTCATAGTCAAATAACATCTCTAATGGCCCTTCTATGGGGTATCCAACTGGTTCATCCTTAACAAAGAAAACTTGGAATCTTCCTAATGCTTGTGTGGGTCCTAGGTCTTCTTTGGAAATCAAACCTATCCCTCGTGCCTCATGATTGTCATCAATTCCATAATTAACATAATCATTGAGCCTTACATTATATCTATTGAGCATATTCTCCAATCTACTTACCATAATCATCCCATCATTTCCTATTCTTCCATATTCTTCAGCATGGTCCAATACATCATCATTCCCTGTGAATCTTTCGGAGAGGACATCATTAACCACTATAGGCATTTGTAAATCATCTCTCAACCACTCTATTATTGCATCTTTCCAAAACTCACCCACCTCTGAATCAGGTAATGTAGAGATAAATTCATCGAAATCTATTTGCCACCAAATATCAGGGGCATCAGGGGACCTAATATCTCTACCAACCTCATACCTTCCTTGAATTTGGTCTCCAAGTCCAAGAATATGGCCATAAAGAACCAAACTATGATTGTAAAGAGGATAAGCATTTAAGACCCACCTTAACCCAACCTTCCTAATTATTGGATACCCATCGACCTCTTGCCGAGCCATAGTCCTAATTCGAGTATGTGCCTTCCTTGCAGCCTTTGTAGCCGTGTCACCCCTTTCCATATGGATGATAAATTCATAGATTTTTTGGGGTAAAGTTTTGAGAATAACCATCCTCCCCCTTACCATTCGGTAGGGGATTCCAATCATTTTCATATACTTGTGAATTGACCTTCGAGATGAGCCAGCCTCTCGAGCAGCCCTCATAATACCATATCCTCTTTGTATCATAAAAGAGAGTGCCCTTAATGCTCTTTGTTGGGCTTCTGGAGACATCGCAATAGGCATAGTCATATTTAAGGCCTTTACCTATTTAATATTATGTAAATTAATACCTAACTTCTCCATCAAATAGACCCTCCAATGGGTCCCTATCACCCCACCAATCATCATCATGGAGGGAGGGTTCATACGCAGAAGGGGGGGGCCTTTCCTCAATAATCTCAGTTTCTTTATTTTGGGATAATGGCAGTTCTTTCATCCAATTTATGAATTTTATTGGTCTTAATAATTTTTTTAATTCTGTTAATGAGATATACTCAGGATAAATTCTTTCTATTTTTTCCCTTATATATGAAGTATTATTTTCAATCCAATTCAAATCCATCTGCTGCAAATTTATTGACCTTCTTGTTGATTTTCCATCAGGGGCTATATACCAAGTCCTTCTATTGAAGTGAGTCCTAATTGGGACGAATGCAGCCCACACATAATCATCTTCTTCAGGAAGTAATTCAGGGGGGATATAGAATAATTTAAATTTGTGATTTTTTGCTCCCTCCTTCGTGGCTTTCTTTCCTATATATACCTCTCCTGGGACAATAGGTGGGTTAGTAAATTTCAATGCGCTGACTTTTTTATTATTCAATTTTAATTTATCCATAATCTCGTGGGCATATCTTGGCCAAGAATACGGTCGAGAAAATCCATAGGGGGGGAAATGTTGCACTGACATACATAATAACTATACTTTCGACTATTTAATAACAATCATCATATATTCCCAGTTTGCCTAAATTTACAGAGATTAGGGGGTGTAATCGGAATGAGCCATCCTCATAGACAGTAACCCCTTTACAAAATATATTGAAATACCCCTTTTCAAAGATATATTCCATCATAGATTCGATAGGGTCTTCCCCTATATCTACCCAATTCCCATGAATTTCTTTCAATACATCAAATCTTTGGTCCCAAGGTATTGCAGTCACCCCCTCAACAAATCGAAGATAATAACTTGCTCTTAGATACTGCCAAGTTTCTAATTCTTCTTTACTTTCTATAGCCATATTATGCACCCCCCTGCATCTTGTCTAACCAACCATCATTGATGAAATATTTCCCATCATCAAATTTAGTAATCGCCCCACTTCGTATTAATACATCTAATTGATTATTTGTAATCCTTACTGCACCCTTGAGTTCCTTTATAGATTCAGCAATAGGACATTCAATCATTAATTTCTTATAGATTTCAATTAATTCATTATCTACCCCCTCTATCATAGCCGCTAAGGGGAATTCTTCAGTTAAGGTTTGGAGGCTGATTTCGAATAAATCTCTTGCTTCACTAAGGTGGTGCCAATTAATCTTATCATCACCATATAGTCGAGCAAAGGCTTTAACTAAATTGGCAAACTCTTGATATTTTCGATTATCAATAGAACTTCGGATACAAAATGCATTTTGGAATTGAGGTCGGGCTTCAATCTCATCATATGTGCTATTAATTCGAGGAACATAATCTCTTAATTTAGGATTTAGTTTAGAAACATACCTTAAATATTCCCTAAAGAACGCTCTCCAATTATTGAAAACTATTTCCTGACCAGTGCTACTAAAATCTTCATCTATGGCTGAAATAATAGAATTTCTAATTTCTTTAATTGCTGAACCCCCTGATAATGAGAGTTGAGTAAATATTAGGGTCAGTCGAGAAATAATTTGATAAGTATATTGACCAAATGCATCTAACATCACTCTTTTATCATGTTTATCTTCATCATAATAGTGGGGGGGATTCCCCATAAATAATAGATTTAGATTAGTTTCCCTTACTACATCGAGTGCCCCTTTTTGCATTTCAATTTTACCATTAGCCATCATATTCATCAATTCACCAAAGGTTTCATCCCCCCATGTTTGAAACTCAGAAACTGCTACTCTTTCATGGTTCATCTTAGGTAATAATCCAATTTCAATGGTGTTTAAGTCATCACCACTCATTGCTCCAAATAAGCCAGGAATGGTAGACATCTTACCACTCCCTGCCATTCTACAAGGAACTAAAGGTTGAATTACTCTTTCTACCAAGTGGTCTTTTCCTTCACCATGCGCCGAAACAAGGCCTATATGTATCATATCTTGTTTCTTAAGGGGATTCATACAAAATAACATGATAGCCTTTTTCAAAAATTCTTTAGCATATATTTCTCCCCATATAGTTTGGTCTGAAAGCATTAAATCTAATGGTGAAAGATTAAACTTTTTACAAATAGATTTGAATTGAAGAAATTGCTCTTTACTCATTTGAGATTCCTTTAATCCCTCATCTATTGTGATGGATTCACATAAGAAGATTCTCTTTTTTCCATAATTGATATAATGGCCCGATATATCGACCCTTTTCCCTCTTTTTTGACTATTTGTTAATACAATAAGAAAATTTGTTAATTCTTCATCAGTCATAGGATTACTTAGATAATCAGGTTGTGCATTATGGGCTATACATTCAACAGAATATTCACCATCAGATATGGTAAAATTTATTATACTCCTTCCAGAACCTGCACTTTCATGAGTTAATCCCTTAGTTAATATCTTAATACAAAACCCTGAACCATTAACACTATTTGAAGTGATAGTATTGTGATAAATATACTCCATCGTAGTAGTAGTTTCTTCATAGGTGTGCACACAGGATTGAATAAAATTATAAATTTCATTAGGAATATCCTGTGACATATTTACACCACTAAGTTTTCACCTATATAATAATGAATATTATTAGTGAAGAAAAGAACCCACCCCCCCTAAGGGGAATGGGTAATTGAAACCACCCAAATGGTTAAGGATACAATCAGTTTTCAACCGTTTCATATTGGTCGTCAGGGACTGGTGGGACAACCACCTCGTCACCATAGGCATTTAGTGTTGCACTAAACCTATTGTATAGTCTTCCATTTCGGGAAGACACCTTGTGCCTAAGGAACTTAATTTCCATAGGAAATGTGGCTCCATTATCACTCCACTTGGAAAGATGGCTCTTGAGGTGTTCCTGCTCGAAGCCAGTAAGCCAAAGAGTAAGCCTTCGCCCACTCTCAGGTGAAATGAGTCTAACTGCGGTGCTCTCACCGAATTGTCCCTCGATGCCACTTGTGTAGCCCTCGAGAATATAGCCATCCATTAGGTCGCTATATCCAGTTTCCTCATTAATAGGCACAGCCAACTTATCCCTGCTAACAAATCTTGCCAACGGGGTGTCGGGCCGGTCCTCTTCTACTTCTGCTAGGAAAGCCTCTATCTGCTTTACATCTACCATAATTTGAGAGGGGTGTTATGACCTATTTAAGAGTATTCTATATTCTTGCCCTGATTCCATATGGTATAATTCATAATCTCCTTCAAAATAACTCATCCAAGTATCGAACCACTCTTTATCCTCTTTTCTTTTTTCATTGAGGTAATCTTTTATAATTGTATACACATATTCTTCTGACCGTTGATAGGTGTGGTGAGAATGATAATCCTCTCCAAACCACAATGGATAATGTTCATTAATAAATTCCATTTTAATTATGGTGATGGGATTTTCGATGAAGGGTTTTAAAAAATAATATTGAGGCATTGTATGTTCATCAAAAAGAATTTTATTATTAGAGAGAGCATTATCGCAAAATCTTTTTATTTTTTCCCCCAATAATTCTTCTGACCCAGGAGGCCTCCAATATAAGGAGGCTTTAAATTTATGGTCATCAGGAATAAAAAGTTGAGATTCAGGATGGTGTCTCAAGTTAAATATATTTTCAAAACTCATACTCCTACTTAAATATTCATAAAATCCTGAGATATACCTTTCCCAAGGCTCCCTTATTGTCGCCATGAATTTAAAATTAGGATTATATTCATATGTATTTTGAAGCCATTGATAATTTTGGTCAAATCCAACATTTTTTAGGGAACTGGAAGCACTTTTAGGGATTAATATACACCCTTCACTTAGTGAGGGGTGAATTAGTCTTGCCCCTAAGATGTGGCCATCTCTTGATTCATCAATATGATTATGTAGAAAAACATCATCTTTAGTATTTATGATTTTAATCCCATCCGCAGGTGCTATTGTCTTTGACATAGGGTAATATGGGGTGCTTTAAACTATTTAATATTTCCTTTCTCTTATTTCTTTTCAGAATATATAAGTATCGATGTTTCTTTGGCATTATCATCCTTTCATAATTTTCATCTACTTCCTTTAGAATTTCGTCTTTAGTAGAGCCCCAATTAGCAACTGCTGTTCTTGGGTGATACCACTTTCCATGAATTTTATACATCCAAGATTTACCCTTCTTAATATTATTTCCTTGATATAACCAATTAGTGGCCTGATAAATTATTCCTACATGGTCTGCTAATGGGTCGGAATACGATATCAAAATCCATATATTTGGAGCATTATTCTTTAACCAAGAAAAGGTCCTCCCTAAAAACCAAGATTCTGAATTCTTCCCCTCACTTTCAGCAATCCATAATCGAGTTAATTCTAATACATTATCATTCTCAAGAATAGGGCATATAGATTTCACTACTCTCCTACCTATTGGAAAGCCATAAATAGCGACCCCTACTATTTCATCTCCCTTCATCAATCCAAGAGCATACCTACAAGAAGTCCAACTATGAGAATAATGATTTTCAATAATCAATTCTTTAGCAATTTTCTTATCAATGATATCAATAGTATAATTTGACCTTGCCTCACCCTTCGTGACAATGTCAGTATGGGCACCCTCCGATTGGTTGGAGTCGAAGAACATAGTTAGGTTTTATCCTCTTACCTTATTAAACTTTATGATAGGATATGTTTTTCAAATGCTTCGAAAGTCCAAGGTGTAGTTTCTTTCGCTATATCATAAATTATATTTCCATGGAAATCTTCACCCATACCCCTATTATGAATATACACCTATTTAAGATTAATATTATAAAGATTTAAGTAGCAATAAATAATATGGAGAGATGCAGGGGGGAGTGTCCCTTAATTGGCTCCCTAAACATTCCTCTCTGCACCCTTTTAACAAACTCTTTAAGTAGTCGAAAGTTATAATATAGGGTATGACTTTGTGGAGAAAAGAATGGTCTAAATTCTCTGATGACTCTATTAAGACTATGAAAAAGCACTCTGACAAGACTAATGAAGAGAGAGAGTGGATGTGTTATGTTTATGATGTCGATGGAACTTATGAATTAGGTTCAGTTTCTTATGGGGGTGAGAGCCGAATAGAGGTGTCTCCTCAAAAGAAGGGCGCTCAAGATAGTATGATAAATGGATTGTCAAGTAAAGATAGAAAATGGACCATACATGGTCACCCTCTTAAGGATGGGAAAATATATACTGGAAGGCAATATTTTAGTAGCACCGATATTTGTCGAGAATATGTAAGGTCAAGAGATAATGATGAATATGTGGCTCAATACTTAGTTTATCCACATAAGCAAGTCGATAGTCATAATAACGAAGAAGTATTCCACAATAGAGTGAGGGTTTTAGTTTTCCCAAATAGAGAAACTATTTTTAAGGCTATGAGGTCATCCAATCCACAAGTAGACCCAAGTAGTATTACTGTTCAATCAGGGCAAAATAGCCAAGTTAAACAACAGGATGGGTCTATAAGATTACAAAATGAGGCAGGAGTCGATTGGTTTGCATTCCAAGAGGCTTTAGGGCGGTTAGGATGTATGGGTATCATTGATTTAGAAGGGCCTTCCTCAGGTTCTACATACTTTAATAGTGAAGGGAGAATAATGGCTGGGAATTTCGCAGGAATAATTGCAATAGGAGTGATAATGATTGGGCTAAGTAAATTGCATAAGGCTCAACCATTCAAATCCGAGAATATTCAAGTAATTGAAGATTTAGTTACTCATTATCATTGATAAACTTTTGAAAAGAATGGATAATTTCTTCCCCATCTTCAGCCCCCAATATTAAATCAGCCCACTCATCTTGGACTTTATCAATTTCCATTTCACTTGGATGATGTCGAGCCCCTGCATGAATTTCCCAATCTGTAGGATATTCTCTTCTTAACCTTTCAATTTGTAAATCGTCGTCAATTTCTAATTTTATGATTTTCCACCCTCTTGAGGCTAAATAATATACTTCATTTAGATATCTCACATCATCCACTACAAAATTGACGGGTCCAAAATCGGCTTCATATTGTTCTACTTGGCTTAACATCGTATCTATCCATACCTCATTATAGAGGTAATTTCTTGCCCCATCTCCTACTTTTTGAAAGAGAATTCTATCTTTTAGGTTTGGGGGGATATCAAAAAGAAACCTCGCCAAATCTTTTACCGCACCAGCCAAACTGTATTTGTGAAAATCATAATTATTTACTAAATGGTTGGCCAAAGTTGTTTTGCCACTCGCCATCTTTCCACAAATTGCAATTTTGACCATATCACCAGAGGGGGGCTCTACCTATATAATGGTTATTCATCAAGACCCCACTCTAATTTACTCCAAGCCCTCTCATGGAAATAATACAATCCGAATTTGGTGGCTACTTCAATAGTTATGATACTCAATCCTACTAATGGTTCACCTGTAATAAGCCATGCAATAAGAAATGTATCTAATGTAGCAACCCCTCTCCATGTTAGTGCTTTCATTCCACTTCTCTTCGCCGTTGCTACCATTTTTCCACCCTCTATTTTATATAAAATGTTATTTCCTATATAAATTTTAGAGATGACTTTATTTACGCCAACAGTTTATTGATTAATTTAACAGAATTCAAATGCATGAAAATTAGTTTAGGTTCAGTTTCTTTAAATGACCGCATCAAATATCGGGTTTGCCCATTCTTAAATGTCCTTATTTCAATATTAGGATAATTATCAGGATTTTCTTCATAATCTACTTTTCTCACAGTATTGGTGACTAATGTTTTACCTCCTGATGTGGACCCTAATTCTTTCCAATTATCGGCTTTATATACAGCCCCAGTTCTTGGAGGTAAGATGAATGTTTGGAATGCTTTGAGTGTATCCCCATATTTTTCTTCCCACCATTTAATAGCATCTTTCCTACATAATGATAGGATTTGTGAGCCTACATTTTTACCTTTATAATTTGCTAAGCAAAAAACTATATTATTGGCTACTTCATTAAATTCTAAATTATGTTCTTCCATAAACGAAGAAACTGCTTTAGGCCGGTGAAAACAAGAACCTAATCCAAATGCACCTATTATTTGATTATCTTCATAGACTGTCCAATAGAGTTTTCGGGATGGCCTATCTGAATAATTAATATAAGAATGATAGTCATCAATAAATTGTCTGAGTGGTTTCCATTGTTCTTTATTCGTCGCCCTTTCTATTCTGTATTCCATTAACTTCCTCCCCTATACCACAATAAAAAAAGGGGTGTTCTCCTTTATAAAGATTGTGATACCTTCTTTTAAATAAGTTTTAAGTAGTCGAAAGGTTAAATAACAGCCATGCCTAATCCATATACCTTCGTAAATTGGGGTGTATTAGGTGTATCGGATAAAGCAGCCATGACTTCCCAAACCCCCTCTCAACCAGGCTATAAAGTTACCATATTTGGCACAGGACGGACTTGGGGGACCGCTCGATGGAATGTTACGCAGACTAATCTTAAAAATAAAAGAAAATTAGGTTATGCTACACCTACTCAGGCTAGGGAATTTTTCAATAGCATGGTATATCGAATTGAAGAATATAATGCTATCACCCCTATTAAAAAAAGGAAAATTAGATTCTTAAAAAGTTTGAGTAAGGAGCCTGATTGGACGAAGATGGAAGAGGGCTTTCTTGTTTATGCGTTTTATATACCTTACCCCGGATACGGTTGGCAATATACTTACAATCATAGAGTATTTATACACTTTAAACCTTATTATCCCCCTAAACCGAAGCCCTCCAAAGTAGTTAAACCATTTGCACAAAGAATTGCAGAATTAAATTATTCTCATTATGGATTATAAGCCATTCTTTAAGTAGTCGAAAGAAGTAATTTATATTATGGCTACTAAACGACAGGAGCAATCTTTTAATAAATTGAGGGCTGATGATATTGGTAGGTTCAAAGGGAATAGTCGGAGTAAAGATGATATTATTGTCGTAATTGGTCCAGTAGTTAAACTACGGCATCCAGATGATAGGAAATTAGATTATGTAGGAAAATATGGGATGTATTGGATAAGGTGTTATAGAAAGTCCCGAGGGAATTGGGTTTTAGGAAAGTTTGATAAGTCTTGTTGGTGGCCCATTAATGCTGACAAAATGGTTAGACAGGCGAAGAAATTTGCAAAAACAGTCTACTATATCCCTCATGGAACTCTCAATAAAAATGGAAAGGCGGTAAGAAGAGATTATGAATTGAGGCCACCCACAAGGTAGGTGGGTTAAATGTATGAAAAATATCACAATTCTAAAGTTAAGAATTTAGATTATGTAATCGTCTGTGGACCTATAGTCAAAGTAAAGGATGAATATGTTGGAAAGCATGGAATGTATTGTATTGTAAAGATTAGGAATGGTTCTGATTTAAAAATTATAGATATTGATTATTACAATAATATAGATGTAACATTAAATATTAGTTATGCTTTGACTTTGGCTAAAGAAGTTTATTATCTTAAAGAAGGATTTTTAGATGATTTAATTTTAGATATTAAAAAAATTAAAGGTTTTGATAGATAGGGATGGGTATCATTTTATGTTTATTCCTCAAATGATGTCTTAAATATATATTTAGGATTTGATTTTCTTTCTCACTTATGGGGGTATTTTCATCCCCAATTTCAAACCAATTCATAGCCCACTCTAATTCTTCATAAGTAGCCCCCAGTTGTTCTTCATCGGTTCGCCCATCTGCCCATAATCCATCCGTCGGTGCAGCCTCTATGATTTTGTCACTCACACCTAATTCAGTCCCAAGAGCATAGACTTCTGACTTGTATAAGTCAGCAATAGGGCTGATATCGACTCCGCCATCACCATACTTAGTGAAGAAGCCAACACCAAAGTCTTCTATCTTGTTGCCTGTGCCCACTACTAACCCTTCATAAGTAGCCGCAAGACTATAGAGTGTTGTCATTCTTAATCGGGCTCTCGTATTGGCATTTGCTATTTCGGTAGGGTGCTTCCAATTAGTCTGTGATGGAAGGGATGAGGGTGTAAGTGTATCAATTAGTTTATTATAAGTTCGAGTCAAGTCTATTTCCATAGGTATAACATTGGGATATTTTTGTTGTAGCCATTCAATATGATTATTTGCTCTCTCTAATTGAGTTTTATCTTGGTAGATAGGTAGGCTCACTACATAGGTAGGGTGCCCTGTCTTTGCAGCCAAAGTCGAAGCCACAGCCGAATCAATCCCTCCTGACACCCCTACGATGAAGGAGGATAGTTTAGCATTCGTTAAGTATTCTTTTAACCAATCAGATATTTTATTTGCTTTCATTTTTTTCATCCTCCAATCTACATCTTTCTAAATGTTCTCTCCAAGGTATTATCTCTCTATGTATACTCATCTGCTTCCACTCCTTAAGAGGTTATTCGACTCAGTAGTGTGAATTTTTAAGGGATAGTCATTTTGAATGAAATTTTGAAGGGGGTGACTCATCCATGCCAAAAAGAATATATTACCAGTAGCATGGAATAAATCATATACTAATCCTGAAAGAAGGAATATGGGAAAGTTACTATATTCGACATAATGGAGGATACTTAATGAAACTATCCAATTAAACACAAAACCCATTAAGGCTCCACATATTACTACTTTATTCATTTGTAATTTATCATCCCTCACAAAGTGATGGCTAAAGGAAGCCCCCACCATTCCTACTACTGCCCATCCCAAACCTTGATATAGCGTCCATAGACCATTTCCTAACATTAAATTAGACAAAAAGGCCACCGCAAATCCAGCAAAGATAGCCCTTTTATGACCCATGAATACCCCTATCAATAACATCACAGCAGTTACTGGTTGGATATTAGGAATTGGATTTAACAATAATCTCCCCACTACACTGAATAAGATGAGGGCTAAGAGGGTGAAATTTAAACCATAATTTTTATTTTTAGATATTTCTAATAATAGACCTCCCATGATGAATAACAGGGATACATTTAGAATGAAAGTTTCTAATACTCCAAGAGGGAGCCCGTGTGCATTGACCATTTTTGATACCACCTCATAAAATTTCCTTAATACAATGTTGTTCTAAAGAATTATCATCAATAAAAAAGTGATTATAAATTTCAATTGCTCTTTCAAATTTCTCTTTACCATATTCTAAAAATTCTTCTGAACATTCATATATTCCAATATCCATTGTGCTCTTATCAATTACTATGAATTTAAAAGTTTTGGCCTCAGGGAACATTTGTAAGTAAATGTAGGCTTGCATATCGTAAGAAAATTTATAGGCTGAATACTTAAATTTGGAGATATCCGCAGTAGTTTTCAAATCAATAATACAATCTCCTTTGAGAATATCTGCCTTCCCTCTAAATGCTAACCCATCTATCATTTTCACCGCAGGAACTTCATATTGGGCATCCTTCAGATACTCTTTAACTTCTTTATTTTTATTAAGGATGTCTCTGAGAATTTCTGCTTTCGCCTTTTCTTTAGCCGTATATGCCTCCCCATGTTCGGCCAACGCCGCTTGATACATCTTAGTATTTCTTGAACTCACATCTACAATATGGACATTATCAAAAACATCAGGTTCCAAAATAGCCCAATGGAATAGTTTCCCATCTCTTAAGGCTTGGGATTCTTTTAACTCTTCAGTAAGGCTGAGGAAATAAGTTTTAGGAGATTTTAATAAGGTTTTGAGAGAACTGGAAGAAAGTGCCACCTTACCCATGTGGCCATAATAGAAATCATCGACCTTCATCTTTTCTAACAATTCTTCTTTATTGTGTTGTTCTCCATCTAATGTGGTAATTATGTCGTCCATATCTTCTAATGATTGATACATAGTTATACTTAGGTTGCTGACCTATATAAAAGTATAACACAATTTTCCACAATCTTTATAAGTAGGGTGGTGGTAGCCCCTATTATGAAAGGAAGAATGGGCTTAGGAGTAAGACACCGAAGATTGGTAGAAGATTTGTTGAAGGAAAGTAATGACCCCCTCACCACTTCTCAGATAAAGGATAGGCTATGGGAGCAATGGGGGAGGCGACAACCTACTAATAGGGAATTGGGAACCTTTTTATATATTCACCCATCTATCACGAAGGTGGCCATCACTAAATTCGGGGCAGAATATCTATGGGTAGAGCCCTCATTGATTGTTTGAGGATTCTAATATCTCAGCAATATCATGTCTTGGCAGATACATCATGTAATGGATACTTGTCCTCAAGCCATCCATCGGCCAGGTGACGGGAGCCGTATGCATTTCATAATAAGCAGTATAGATATCAATAATTGATTCTTGGCTTAATTGGTTCATATCTTATGGTGGGTGTTTTACCTATATTAAACTTACAGTTGGATTTTGCCGGATTCAATCTCTTCTTTGAATTTTAATGAATCAAAACCATCCCACCTCTTAACTATCTCTAACATCATTTTTAATTGAGGGATTAAAGGGATTGTATCTACTTTTTGTTCCTTTTCTATTGTTTCTTCATTGATGAAATATTTAGATTTTTGAAGATAGTGTTGATTATTTATCATACTGGTCAATACTAATCTTGCCTTTTGTGCATTTTCTTTAGAATCTAATGGAATTTTTACATTCTCTACACCATAGGTGCCTAATGCTTCCATATCTTGAACAGCCATCTGAATATAGGTTTCGGGATTTTCCTCTAAAACTTTATATGCTTGAGTTTCAGATAGGTCAGTATTTCTTTTAACTAAATTAATTAATTGGCCAATAGTGAATAATGATAATCTAAGAGGGTCATCCATAATATTGAACATCACGAGATACAAATCATCTTTATCTTGGGTGTTTATCATTTCCACATCGGCATTAACCACTACTTTCATTTCTTTAGGAGTTAATCCTAATTTTACATTTTTAATAGATTTCATTTTTTGCACCCGCACCAATAGAATATTCCCTTTTCATTTATCTCAAAAATTAGTCCACAATGTTGGCAAATTCTTTTATTATAATTCAATAGATTGATATAATCTTGATTTATAATGACTCCCATATCTACTGCATTATCATTATAAATGAGGGACATACTTATAATATTTTCCCTATACTATTTAACTCTTTACCGATTTGTTAATTTTTCTATCTCCAAATCCAACATAGCCGCAGCCATTTCTGATACGATATCATATAATTCTTCAATATTTTCGATATTTTCAGCCCCAATTGTAATGTTGGCTTTTGCCCAATTACTTTTGCCCCTTAAGTTTAATTCTACAGTCGGGCCTAAATTTATTTCTACTTTAGTATTATCTTTATCCATTTTCTTAAATTTCTTAATGGCATTTTGAAGATTCTTCCTTGATTCATTTAAAATGATGACTTCTTTATTAACCTCACCGAGATATGTAATTTCCCCATTTGAAGATTCTAATATAATCTTGGACTCTGATTGAGTGGTAATTCCAAAATTTAAAGAAGATTTAGGGGAATTATGAAAAGTATTATTTTTGACATTAAAATATCCTACTTCTCCAGCAGGGCCCACGATATAAACTCGGTGTTTATCTTCTCCATCTGTTTCTTTATCCTTCCATTCTTTAGCAGAATAATTATCTTCATTTACAATGATTTCCATAATACTACCTTCTATTTTCACCTATATAATCTTTTATTTTTTCTTTATCTTTGGTAATGGCTCTTTGGGTGTCCTCACTTTCTAAAATCTCCATAGATTTCCTCCACATTTCTCCTTTCGTTATCGGACCACTTTCAGGGGTTTTGTGGGTCATCATCATTCGACTTACTTTTCTATTTAAAACTGGTATTGCCCTATTTATATATTCATCTATAGTAGCAGAAGCAGAGATATGCCCCACCAAGTCATAAGTTTTTCTCAATATTATAGGAAAGGACCCTGCACCTACATTAGTATTTGGGTGCCTTTCATCCCCACCAAAATACACCTCCATAGCATACAAAACTAAAATTTCATCTTCTAAATTTTCTAAATCTTGGGCTAATAATATATCCCAATTACTTAAAGTGTGGTTTTGATTTATTCCTGGTTGGTGAATATGAGAATTAAGCATTATACAATCACTATTCCAAATACAGAATAATTTTCCTTGGGCGATGGAGGCAAGGTGGTTATAATATTTATTTAGCCCATAGTAATAATATCGAGGAGTTATAATGATTTGGCATTCTCCATTCTTAGTATTGGTGAATAAGTCATAGATTTTAGGAATTAATTTTAAACATTCTTCATCATCATTATCTATGGCTATCAAGACTTCATAAGGAATGGTATCGCTTGCATTTTCAATGATGCTGTGGAAGGATTCTAAACATGTATCAGGATAACCTCTTATTGGGACTAAGAAGGAAACTAATTTTTCATTTTTCATCTAATATCCCCCTTATATGCTCTTCTAATATTTCCCTATTCATTAAGGTTAGTTTTTGGGCTTCTTCACTATAGTGTATTTGGCTGGCTTTATAAAAATTTTCTTGGTGATTTACCTCACCTTCCATCGGAGAATTATGGCTAATCATCATTCTACAAATTTTAATAGTGGATTTATCATTGATGGTGAAATTACCTACATTAGTGAGGTATGCATCATTGAGAGGTGATATTGAAAAATGCTTTAATAAATCATAACATTCTCGCTTTAAAATAGGAAATGCACAATTCGAAATGTGGTGAGGGGAACCTCGGAGATTATCTTTAAAATATATTTCAGTAGGGTATAATAAATTAATGTAAGGTTCCATATTTTCATAGTCTTGTTTTAATGTGATGTCCCAATAAGTTTTATGTCCGAACATATTTGTTTCTAAACAAACTGCATCATTATTCCATAACATTAATAATTTTCCTTGAGAAAGTTTGGCTAATTGGCTATAATATTGATGTAAACCATAATAATAATACCTTTCAGTAATGAGGATTTTAATTTTTCCACATTGGGTATGGGAAAATAATTCAAATATTTCAGGGATAAGCATTATATTTTCTTCATCATCGGAATCTAACGCCATCAATACTTCATAGTTAATAGTATCACTCGCATTGTTAATAATGCTATTGAGAGAGGTAATGGTCTCGGTAGGAAATTGTCGAGTAGGCATTAAAAAAGAAATTAACATCTCGTCCATTATCTTACCTCCAATTCCCTCATAATTAAGTTTCTATCTTTTAAAATATATTCTTGAACCTCCTCAGTATTGTGGATAGCCCATGCTTTTTGGTTATCTTCAGGATTGACGACGATTTCTTCAGGTAATTGGTGATGTTCAAGTAATAATCTACTATTTTTCATGATACTTTGATTATTATTTTCTATCCCACAAACACTATTTAAGTATCTATCACATAGTGGAGAAGTAGAAATGTGCCCTAATAATTTATAAGTTTTTTGAAGAAGAATGGGGAAACTATGATTAGAAACATGGGGTCGATTAGTGGAACCAAAATAAATTTCTGTGGATTTTAATAGCCATATATGGGATTCTAAATTATTATAATCTTGGTTTAGTGTGATGTCCCATTTACTTTCTTCTGCCGTAACATCTATCCCTATCCCCCCTATTAAGGTAGGAAGAATATATGCATTATTATTCCACAATATTAATAAATTACCATTTGATAGAGAGGCTAATGAATTATAATATTTATGAAGACCGTAATAGTGGTGTCTTTCCGTAATTATAATTTTAACTTTTCCTAATTTAGTTTTATTGAATAACTCATAGATATCATTTATTATCTCTAAACTTTCTTTATCATCAGAATCTATCGCTATCAAAACTTCATAAGGAATAGTATCACTACTGTATTGGATAATACTTTTGAGTGATTTAATAGTTAAATGAGGGGTTCCTCTGGTTGGCAGTAAGAAGGAACATAATACTTCATCATTCATGAAATCGCTCCTAAAGGTCATTAACATCTATATCTAATGCTTCACAAATTTCCTTATATCGGTTCCTAATTGTTACTTCAGTAACTCCTGCCGCATCTGAAACTTGTCTTTGGGTTCTTTCAATGCCTTTTAATTTACTAGCAAGATAAATACTTGCAGCCGCAATTCCAGTCGGCCCTCTTCCAGCAGTCAAATCAATACTCTCAGCCCTTCTCAAAATATCGTCGGCTTCGGATTTTACTTCAGCAGGTAATTTCAATAATGAACAAAATCGAGGGACATAGTCCGTAGGTGATGATGGTGCTACTCTCAACATCAATTCCCTTGAAATGGCTCTAAATGTTCTCCCTATTTCTTTCCTTCCTGTTCGAGAAAATTGACCTACTTCATCTAAAGTCCTTGGGATTTTTCTCATTCTACATGCAGCATATAGAGATGCAGCCACAACCCCTTCAATAGACCTCCCCCTTACTAATTTCTTCTCTACCGCCTTCCGATAAATGTAGGCGGCTTCTTCCCGAACTTGTTTGGGTAGGGCCATTTGAGATGCAAGCCTCTGTAATTCACCGAGTGCTGCTGCAAGATTTCTTTCTGTAGAACTGCTGATTCTTGTTCTTTGGTGTTGTCTTCTCAATCTTCGGAATAATTTAGAATTTTCTGAACCGATAGTAGACCCAGCATAATCTCTATTAGTCCATGCAATATCTGTAGTGAGTCCCTTATCATGTAGTAATTCTGTTGAAGGCATCCCTACCCTTTCTCCACTTTCGAGAGCAGAATCACCCTCATAACTTCTCCAATCGGGCCCATAGTCAATAACTACTTTATCATACACCAAACCACAATTATGGCAAACATTCTCTCCTTTGTTATCATCCAAATAGAATGTTCGAGACTGGCATTCTTTACATACTTTTTCTTCTTCGACAATCATATATGGCGCCCCTAATCTCGAGTGTGTATCATTCACCTATTTAAAGTTATGGGATTACTTAAATACTCATATGTATTTCCTATTAATTACATTAAATGGGCTCTCATATTCATATTTCTGAGTGCTCAGCCCCCATAAACATACTTTATGGGAATCTCTCCTCAAAGTAGATGAAACATTAATCTTATCTAATTCTCTAAAATTGTCTTTCTTTCCCCTCAATACTAAAGTTACTTTTCTAGCATGGGGTGGGTATCTGTGCATCTTTTTAAGATTATAAGATATTTCTGTGCTGGTCATAGCCCTTTCTTTTAACATTTCAAAAACATCATTAACCCATAGATTTTTTCGGCTCATATCTTTTCAAGGTATTGTTTACCTTTATAAAGATTCACTTCCAAACCAAGAGTCCCAATCATATTCTTGTCCCTTAGCATCAGGAATTATCTCCTCTCTCTCATCCTCGACCCCTTCATTATCATCAGCAGGTTTAGGTATTGATGGCTCACTCCAATCTTGAAAACCTTGGGCTGTCGTAGGGAGTTCATCTTCATCATCGAAAAATTTATCTGAATCATTATCATCGAGATGTAAATCGGAACCACTCAATTTTTCCCAAATTCTCCATTCTCTCTCACTCATATCATTAATATCCTTCTCCCATAGGTAATCGTATGACCCATCCCACACATCATGGGGTATATAGTCATCCTCCCACTCGTCATCTTCTTCCCATTTGTGAGATTTATCATTTATCTGATTATCCCATTCTTTATAATCTTTTTCTTCAATTACAATAGCGTCGGGTTTTTTAGTTGATGAGGATGTATAATAATAACTCCCGCCGAAGCCTGAAGAGCCTCTATAACTATAGTCTGGGACAGTAGGGTCTCTAACTGTAACTAAATTTTCCCAATCAACATTAATTAATGCATCTCTAAATTCTAGGAGGTATGGAATTTCTTGATTTTCTCTACCACTGTGACAATTATGACACCCTACCGATAGATTGGTGCATTCAGGAATAATCCCATCATAATTAGCAGTATCTGTAAATGAGCCTCCCGTATCTAATCTATGCTCCATATTTAATTTTTCAGCCAAATCTTTACCAAATACATCCGAACAACACCTACTCCCTCCTTGATGAGTAATAATACTCCAATCATCTTTCCTATCGAAAGCAATTGCCCTATCATAATTTTGAAGTAAGTCAGCGTGATGATTTGCAATAAATGCGCTCCCTTGGCCCCCAACTTCTTCGGCTCGGTGGAAAATATATAGTCCTGGAACTCCTGCCTTTATTAATTCTAACATTAACCATATTCCAGTCCCATCATCTGCTCCTAAACATTGGCCACTATCAGTAATCAATTTGGATTCTTCTAAATCTATCATAACATTTTGAGGTCCACCAGTTCTGTGGACTGTATCAGTATGGGAAGAAAATAAGGTTCTCGACCCTTCTCCAACTTCTATTATGCAGTTTCCTTCCCCTACCTCACCCATATAGGCGAACCCATCCTTATACATCCCCATTTTTTGCATTTCAGGAGTGTAAAGATAAGTATTGACCCACTCTGTTTCTTCTATTGCCCCCGCAGGTCGGCCTATTGAAAAAATTCTTCGGACATTTTGTATATCCAATCTCATCTTATATGTTTCTAATAGGGTATTCATATCATAGGACATATCAATAATTAGTCTGTTTATCTATTTAAAGATAACTATTTAAGCCCAATCTGATTGCCATTGTTCAGAGAAGCCATCTTCTGAAGAATTCGTAGGGGTTAAATTTTGATAATAAGATTGCATTACTTCATCAAAATTTTGAATATCAAACATTGCCTCAAATAATATATCTACCATCTCATCGTGTTTGGGGTGCTTATGTCTTTTCTTTCCATTGTCGTATCTTGTCGGCCTAATCCCATATATGACTTCAGAAAGTAGTGCCTCCCAACCAATTTTCATCCCTTCTTTCTTATCTCTATTGATGACGATTAAAGCCCTATGGTGGTCTAAGAGTGCTTCTGCTTCATTTTGATAATCTGTTCCCATTTCCATGAGGTATTTCACCCACTTATCGAAAGTAGGATAATCCTCAAATTCATATTCAGAATGTAAGATATTAAAATCCACACCATCCCAATATGCAATCCCTATCAATATAGCCTCATCCATATGTGATGGTGAATATGCCACTATAGGATAGAGTGGAATGGTATCCCAATTTATCATCCCATCTTCCTTTAACAAATATCTCAATAAATCTTCTCCACCACAATTTTCCATCATTTTTGTTAATTCTTGTGGCAAGTCCATAGTATAATCTATATTTTTTTACCTATTTAAAGACTTTGTTCTAATGGTTCTTCCAATATCTTTTGGGAATGCTTATCTTATCATTTTCCATATTCAATTTAGAGGCATTATGGAAAACTTCATCATCTAAAATTAATACATTCATACTCGGACCAATTCTTTGTTTCAAACAAATTTTCAAATGTTCTCCATTTCTCTTTTTAATGAGTAATTCTTTAAATTCTTCATATTTTATTAAATAAGCCCCATTTGCATATTTAACATCCTCCAAATAGACTTCATTAGAATAGGTATCTGAATGGTCAGGAGTAATTAATCCTTCACTATTGACATCCATTCTTAAATCAAAATTACATTGAGGATTATCACATTGAGCATATAAATTACCCCCTTTATCCTCTTTATATGATAATTTAAAATTCAAGTCCCCATGAAATAAATTCCATTTTCTTCTAATTTTCCCATAGTTATATTCGTGTGTAGAACTGCACGATGGGCAGTATTGGGTAGTAGGTGTAATACTTATCCCACTATTGGTTTTTTTCTCATAATATCCTAAATCTTCAGAGGGTGGGAGAATTTTAGACCCCCTTATTTTCTTTCCCTTAGGGACATCAATGATATCTACCATCATAAGAGAAGATGGTGGGCCACCTTAATAAGTGTATCCTTTTCAGTCCCATTTATCCATTGGACATTTTTCAGAAGGGATTTTTACTTTTAATCGAATAATACACCCACATACTTCACATTCTGAAGGTTTAATGAATCCCATTTTTAAATGTTCACAAGAATGGCATATTTTCATTCGCTCTTTGGCTTTCATAATATGTGGTGCTGAGTAGAGGTATATAAAACTTTATATAGGTGAATCCCCTTAGAATATATTATGCGAGATTGGAATAATTGGGACTATCCATTTGAGAATAATCCTAATAATCCATTTCGGCCTCGAAAATCTAAGAATTATATGACTGAGATAATGAGGGAGATGGAAGAACTCCTCAAAGATTTATTAAAGGATGATGGCGTTAATTCAAAAATGAAGAAGATGAAGAAGAAGACTACACTAAATGCCACCGTTAAAAGGGGAAATAAGGTTTATCGAATTACTATTGATGAGATTACCCCCCCTAAATCTGAAACCCCTGATGAAATTAGTATTGAGTGGGATGAAGATGGTGGCTTTGGTAGCGGTCATGATGATTTGAAAGAATGATTAGGGATTCTTCTCCATTCATTTTCTTCATAGAACCCATACCGATTATACCATTCTTTTAAGGATTTTTTATTCAGTCCTTGCTTCTTTGTAGGGTGGGGATATAAATCCAAGACAACCTCTAATCGGTCAGCCAATTTACAGATTTCCCCCAAGGCTTTAGAGGCATATCCCTTTCCCTGATGTTGAGAAATTATATCATCTATAGTAATTTTATCTTTATTAATTTCTAAATTAACTAAAACATTTTCAAAAACAATATAGGATTCTCCATATTCATCAGTGATTATTTCTTTATCATGGATAATTGTATCCCAAAACTTATTTCCCATACCGAAAGAAATTATTTTCTCCTATTAATAGGTTCCCATTTCATATAATTGTCTCACATACCCGCCATTCTGAGCATCATAGTGCATCAATATCAATTCGCAATCAGGTTGAGCCTTATTCCACTCGATTAAGAAAGCAGTTAGTGCCGGAGCAAAACCTGTGATGTATAATTCTACTTTATCGGTTCCAGGGAGATTCCTATTCATCCAATATCTTGATTGGGCAGGGAGTCCCTCTAAGATAGTCTCGTCAAAATTTTCATCCAAAGTTATTTCATCATAGATAAATTCTGTTGCTGGCATTTCGTGCCTACCTTTCACTAAACCCACTTTTCTTATCCTTTCTTCAGCACTTAATGATTTAACTTCATCTTTTTGGGTTTTTTTTTAAAGAAAGAAGAAATCATCAGCATGACTCCTGTTGCTGCTAAGACTACAATGGGTGCACTAATAGGTGGTGTTTCAATTTCAGCAGGAGTGGTGGCTTGAGGTTGATAAACAGGTTCTGTTTCAGTTTGTTTTATAATAGTAAAGTAAATCGTCTTTTTTCCTTTAGGTATAACACACGCCTCTCCTGCCTCTAAGGATTTTAAGACTACCCTATATTTTCCTTCCCCATTTATTGAGATATTTGTGGGGTATTGATTACTAATGATATATTCTTGAGGGCTTTCTAAAACTTTACCATGCATATCGAAATGGGTAATGGAGGCAACAATACTATTTTTCACACTAGTTTTTCGCAACTTTGTTGTTGTCCACCCTGAAGTATCATAAGCCTCTAATTCAATAACTAATTGATTTTCATATGCTACCACTTGGTCCCACATTTCTTTTTTTGATAAAGGCAATCCCTTCGCCTTATCTTTGGATACTATATTGGGCGTAACACCTACTCTCCAATCGTGCCGTGTATCACAAGCCCAATGTGATTTACCATAAAATTTTCCTTCTTCAATCCAAGTCACCATATTACTCACCTACCACATTAGAGATTACCATGAATAACCCTACACTCCCTGCTATCAAAGCAAGATTTCGTGCAGTTAATAAAGTATGTCCTCCTTTGATAGAGGATGGATTACTCTGTGCTGCTTGAACATCAATCATTCGATGAGGGTCATTCTGTGGATTATTCAATACTATATTATAAATATGAGCAAATCCACCTTCAGGGAAAGAACAATCATATTTGTTTCTCCCAATATTGGCCATAAGTCCTTGATGATATTGGTCATATGCTAATTTTCCTATTTCTGCCACATCTACTGCTATAATTAAACCTGCTCCGATTGCACAGGTTGCACCTGCTGAGAATGGACAGAATCCAGCCAAGACAACTAAACTGGCAGCCAACGCTACCCAAGTGACGGCATCGAACATACTCGCCCATAGTCTTGAGGTGTCTCCTGTCCTTAAATCTTTATCATAACCATAGAGGAATGCTATTTGAATTGGCCCTGATGCCCAAACAGAAGGAATAGTTAATGTTCCATATTTCCTTCCACTACTATCAGTATTTTCTATTTTACTCATAATGGTTAACATTAATCGAGAAGGGTCTAATTGACTTTCTAAATACTCTTGATATTGTTGGGGATTGGCTTCCCATTCTTTCTTTTGAGCAGGGGTGGCTGTTTGATTAATGTGATTATAAACTGAAATAATATAACTCCAATTTAAAGATGTCGCCATGATATAAAATTCATCACTTTTGGCTTTCTTCTTATCTGCTCCCGTTTCCACTACATATTCGATGGTATCGCCAGGACTGATGTTCTCCCAAACATATTCACTATTCACCGTTCTGTTGGGTTTGATTTGTCCTGATGGAGTTTTTATCTTCATTCGAGTCTTGAATGCGGTCTTACAGGCTCCTGCACCACCGCCAAATTTAGTGGGTTTGTTCTTACCTGAACCTGTAATCATCCAATTAACCATGATAATAACTTATCTTACGACTATTTAAGGTTTAGTTAAACATGGAATAACCAATGATATGCGCCTACCATTCCTGCCGCTACTACAGCCGAGAATACATTCGATATAAATTGGACATAAATTTCATCATTAAGTAATGGGTCTAGTTGGTCTCCAAAGAAAATCCATCGTTTCATATTATTCATCTCCTAAAAGGCCCCAATTGACGAATGTGTATGGGTTAGGCATAATTAATACACCTGCCCACTTCCATTACACCGCCCACAAATATATTCAGCAGGAATAGGGCTGACTCCATATGCACTCTTTGTAGACCATAACCTTTCGAATCGCACATCATTAGGTTCGGTAGAGCCCTCACCCTTGCACATTCCACAAGTATTCGGATTATTCCTCCTTAACCAATGAATAAAATGCTCAGTTAAAATTTTAGCATCGGTAGTATTAGGGGTAATAGGCGTATTATGGAGAACACTAATTTCCATATCCCTCAACACTGGAAAACCCCTCTGTAACCATCTACCCCCATATTTCAACCATGCCACTTTATATTGTAGATGAAAACTAATTAATACCTTCGCCCAAACAGGAACATCATTATTCCATACCTCACATATCAAAGGTGATATCATATTAGCCTTAAACCATTTCGCACCCTCTCCACCATAACCTATATTAGCATCTATTCTCCGCCATGCTGCTGTATTCCGCATTGACCTTAATTCTTGCACCTCATTAGGTGTGTTAGCATAAATAAAAAGAGGGAGCCAACCTAAGGGTCTTCGATATGCCGCCTTCCGTTCTCGCCAGGGCATATTCTCTCTATCTATGTGAGTTAGCATATCATCAAAAACCTTTTTATTTCGCTGATAAACCATGTTAAAAAATTGATAGGTAATCTCTTTTCCTACATCCCCCACCTCTTCAGGAGGGGAATCAAGATTTAAAGGAATCATCCCTCCTTTGTCATCCCCTAAAAGGCCCCAATTTACAAATGTGTATGGGTTAGGCATAATCAAGCCTCCGATAATAGTTTATCGTGTAGGCTGTTAGCAATTAGATTGGCTCCAATACTGATGCAAAGACCACCTGTTAAGGCTCCTGCAATCCTATAATTGAGCCCTCCTTTGCCTAATTTCTTAGTAAGTATGTGTCCAATGTGATAAATGCTTACAGCACCACCACCAATAACGAAGATAATTCCCAACCTTCTTGGAGTTATTTTTTTATCCATTTTTCCTTCACCTCTTAAGATGCAGCCACAGGTTCCTGTGAATCCTTCTTAAGAGATAACACTACTAATCCACCGATTCCTGCGGCTACCAATAGGCCAGTATTTAACATATTTTTCGCCCCATCCTCTTTACATTGAGTGTCGCCATCTTCACAATTTATACCAAAGAAATTATTGATGGTATCTTCAGCCGCTTCAGATATCACTCCAACAATACTCAAAGCCCTCCATGTTGTATATCCTATTATTGCAAACCCTGACCATTTTACAAGGCCCATTAATTTAATATCTTTAGCCGAATTAAGGATGCCTACACCCCTATTAATAGTATCTGCTCGAGTTCCTGCTAACTTTTTTGCTGTGGCCGCATCATCTGTAGTTCTTGCGGCTACGAGTGCATAATCATCGTAGAAACCAGGGGTCTGACCTAATTCATCTACCCACTTCACATTCCCTGTTTTTCTTAATGTTGCGGCATCATCTGTTTTTCCAAATACTTTCCTCACGCCTTGAAGGAATGTGCCGAATTTACCCATAGTATCACATCCACTCCGTTAAGAAAGATTGACTACTAATCCAAGTTTCCGAAGATAGGCCTCTATCTTCCCTCATTTCTTTATTTATTAAAGGCCTTACAATTGAATCATGATATTTTTCTCCAAAATCTCTCGGCCAATGGACTGTTCGTTTAGGGGTGTCCTTATTGAAGAATGGAAACTTATTAATAAATGGCACATTGTTTCGTGGAGGGAGTGGAAAGCCGATGCCAAAATCTCTTTCTTTCTTCCTCATCATCTCTCTTTTAGTATATGGATTTATGTATCTCCCTCTATGGGTGCTTCTTCGAGATTCAGCCGAACTTGCTTGAGAGGGATTCTTACAATCTTTAGATAATACAACAATCTTAATGGCAGAGGTAGTATCTCGTGTATTACAGTCTTTGCTTGAGCCACTTAAACAAGCATATCCACCACAGGTGCTACCTGTCTGATATGGGCCTAATTGAGTTCCAAACCTTAAATCATAAACCCCTTCACTATTTGAATTGGTGGAGATTCTATATTTTACTACTCCATATTTTGCGATTTCTTCAGGGGTTAATAAATCAAAGGATGAAGGTAATGAAGAAGTAATCCCTCCACTATCTGTGAATGATTTCAGAATTCCATCTCCTTCTAAACCTAAGAAGAATTTGATTGTTTCTCCCGCATATGATTTTCTAGTAGTCCAAGGTCTCCATTCGTGATTACTGCTCCTCCATCCCTGAGTTTCATAAAATCTCTTCAATACATAAACATTTATTGGTTCCCCAGCATAGTATACACTTTTATCAGTATATACTTTTACATCTGAGCCATTTACATCGCACATAGACCTATTCCACGCACCCATTTTTTGGCCTCCATGATTAACCCATTCATTATTTATTCGGTTTCCACTTGCATCCCACATCAAACTACAGTTAGGGGTATAAGTATCACCCCCATCACCATTTCCATCACCATTTCCATCAGGGTTAGGTGGAACATATAGGCCACCTCCTTGAGGTAGTGAGCCACCATTAGTGGTGGTGGGCATCTCTATTTTTGAGAAGGCATAGACCGCCACTCCTAAGAATCCGAGCCCGACTAACATTTTAGTATTAACCATACACTAAGTAATTATTAAAACGACTACTTAAAAGGTGCTATTAATTCCATTTAATCAATCCTCTATCAGTTACTCGATATTCAGGAGTAATATAGGTAATTTTACCCTCATCAGGGATATGGCTCTGACACGGTATATCCCAATCATGCAAAATGTCCGCTATCTCCTCAACAGAGGCTTCCTTTAATTCTCTTAAATCATTAAGATTCTTACTGCTGAGTGGCCAAACTATTTGACCCGTCTTAGGGTGAATAGAATAAGGACACCTCACGATGCCTTGCCTGAAGTTAGACGACCTATCCTCATCAGCATATGATACTTGGGCTGCATCAGCAATTTCCACTACTTTATTAGCATATATCTTTCCGATTTTCTTCAGAGGGTCTTTCATTTCTTTGAAGTCTTCGAAATTAACCCCTGTGAGCCTTAAAGAATCTTCAGGACTAACATGGACATGGAAACCTTTAGAACCACTAAACACCATATAACAAGAAGCCTTCAAGACTTTTGTGAGGTATCTCGCTACTTTGTCTGCTCGATGGAATGCAACCATCGGGTTTTCAACATTATCAAAGTCAAATAAAAGGGATTTCCCTAACCAAATCTTCTCCCATACTAAATCTCTTTCTTCACACCCCTTTGGCAATAAATATTGATTCCAAACATTAGTAAATTGTTTTCTTCCAAATCCTTTGGTCCTAAATGGAGGAGGGGTGACATCCATCGCATCCCAATCGAAAATATTAGTCCCAATGAATATACCTATACTATTATATTCATAATCGAGTGAATTTAGCCAATAATCAATGGAATTAGCCCCTGTGACTTGGGTTCTCCGAGCCCAAAATGGTTTATCTTTACTTCGTGGAAATTGTGCCCAAATTACTTCTCTGTTTTCCATCTGTTCAGCAAGAGCCTTTTGGATAGTCAGATTAGAATACCATCTCATAATTATTATATTACCCATCACCCTTTTAACCTTATCTTCGAATAACTCCCTTATTAGGGATAATATATCCTTTATTAAGCAGTAGAATCATTATCTATTTTACTACCTATCATTAATCCACCAGCGACGGCTACACCGACTAATGCTAAGTGAAATAATGCAAAGCCAGCAGCAATACCAAATCCTACTTTTACATCCTGTTTGAACATAATACAGTTATTATCTAAACGACTACTTAATATTTACCTTTAAATAGTCGAAACTTATATGAATATATGGAGTGTTAACTATATGGATAGTAGGGGTATATCAGAAATGAATTTATTAAACTTAAAGGTTGGTGATAGAGTTACTTTAACTGCTTTATATAATGATGTAAGGGAAGGCTCAGTGACGACGAAAATTCTCCCGAATGATAACGATATAAACATTTATGCCGATAATAGTAATCGAGGAAGAAGGGAAAGGTCATGGGTATTTTTTCAATATATAGGAAAGAGTCAGTATCAATATAGTTCTTGTAATTTAGATTACGATATTCCTACGGAATCATATACTATAAAGGATATTAAAATAGAAAAGAAGTCTTATTGGCTACCACACGGATGGGGTTCATCAAGGAATCATGGCATATATCTTGTCCAACCCTTCAACAATAATCTTTCTTTTATGAATTGGTTAGATGTGAATCCTTTTGAGGTGAAACAATGAGTTATAATTTTACTAATATATTGGAATTTGAAGATTTTGTAGTGGAATCATTCCTGAGAGGGAATTATACCTCCTATATAGAGAATTTTAAGAAGGGGAGAAATATTACTTTTAATAAAGGGAGAAAATGGGATTGGGTGGAATCAGGGAAAATGTATTTAGTGAATAATACCTATGGTTCTTTATATATCATTTATCGACACCCATCACCCACCTTCTCTAATTATCTATGGTATTATCATATTTCAACTCCGCTTTCTGAAGTCATATATGGGATTAGGCCGACAAGATACGACAATGGAAAGAAAAGACATAAGCACGATAGGCTTAATAGAGCATGGATGGGGACCGGCGGTTCTTGGGTAAAGGAATATCTTGTATTAGATTCTCATTCATTGACTTTTATGAATTGGATTAATGAGAATCCTTTGGAGGTGAAACAATGATACCGAAAGAATTAGATTTCCTAAATAATAGGACATATGATTGGTTTTTAAATAACTCTACTTTAATGACGGAAGATGATTTTGATAAATTGAAGAAAACAGACATGGTTTTGGAAATGTATAAAGAGAGTTTTTTAAAGAAGAGAGATTTGAAACCTGGTCCCCCTGTGAATGTGATGTGGGATTTCCAAGATGCTAAAGGGTCAGTCGGTCTTTACGGAGGAAGGTTAGTGTATGTTTGTAAAAAATATTCTTTTATATTTGATATTCAAGGGAACCTCCTATCACCTAAATCCTATTTCATTCCAAATTCATATTTTCTGAAAGATTGGATAAACACATACAACCAAGGCGAAGAGGATAGGGTATGGCAATTTAGAAAAATGAATTTTCCTCTTCCTCCTGTGTCTTTTTTGAATTGGCATACTGAGAATCCTTTTGAGGTGAAACAATGACACCATTTAACGAAGTAGAACCTATCTCTTTTGAAGAGTTTATGGAAACTATCCGAAGGAATACAGGTATAGACTTGTGGACGCCAAAGGCGATGGCTGATTGGGGGCATCCAAAAGCAATACCTACTGAAGAATGGTGGAGGGGGCGGGTGCTGACGCCAGTCGAGTGTGTAGGACCTACTGCTAATCTCAAATCCCTCTCAGTAATTCTTAAAAATATCTCTCTTGATGAGATGAGTGATTGGAAGGGGGTGTCGAATTGGGCGACAGTCAAGATTCCATACGGGTGGTTTGTGTATGTGGGAATAGAGAACCTAACCGGATTAGTAAGAACACTCAGCATTGTGTATGTTTTTAGGAAAGGTAAAAAGGGAGATGAACCACCAGATAATGAAGACAATTATTATGTTTTGGGAAATGGGGAATCATTAGGGTGGCACTTGAAATTAAAGGATATAGCGTGGGCGATTTCATTCAAGCAACAGATAGTCACAGAGGGAGAGGTATATAGTGTGATTACTTCTGAAGGAATAAGTTTGTTAGGGAATAATGTTAATTCTTTTTACGACGGAAGGATGGAGAATTGGAATGCCCACTCACCATCTTCTGACTTATTGAAGCAAATATTTCAACACAACCATTTTTCGAATTTTCTCAATTGGGATATGAATAATCCAATGGATGTGAAACAATGAGTCCTATAGAATTATATAATGAATTAAGGTTCAAAGGATATTTTGATTACAATTTATTCAAGAGAGCAATAAATCAATATGAAGATATAACTGGGGAGTTTTTCGGCTTTAGAGGTAGGAATCCTTATTTTAATGAAAGTAAAAGAGACCCCCATATAGGCGCATTGCTCGACGGGTCGTTGGTTAAAGCCCTAAAAATGATGGATGGATATGAGATTTCTCTGGATTCCTTCGTAGATAGTGACGATGATGGTAATGAAGTGTCTGCTTATATCCTAATAGAACCTAAGAGATTGGGAGATAATTGGTATATGTTAGAATTATATTTCGATTCAGACCCAATGATAATAGAAATTGTAATAACAGAACGAGAAGACCTCGATGATATTGGTGTGGATAAGAGAATCCTTCAGAATTGGTTGGAGGTATGGGCTTATGATAAAGACAAGCCTTTGGAAAATATATTGTTAAATTGGGTAGACACCAATCCGTTGGAGGTGAAACAATGACTACATATTTGAATCCTGAGATAGTTGAGCAGTTCAATGTGTGGCAAGGGCTGACTCCTGATATAAAAGGGATAAGTTTTGAAGAGCAAAAATCCTTACTAATGGAGTCTTACCTATTTCGAAATGCTTGGAGTAGGTATGAGGGTAAGAATTGGTCGAGCGAGGAGGTGGCTAAATGGATGGATTTGGAAGTGGATGGCAATTTTATTCCTTGGATGTTCTTTTTTATGAGTCTCTATGAGGTAGAGTGGTATGAGGGAGAGTGGTCAACTGGGTGGGATTATTCTTATTATCTCAAGTGGATAAGGGCGAATGTATTGGGTGGGGCTTTACCCGATTTTGGTCTTAATGAGGATATGGTTTTGGCTATGATGCATAATTATGTAAGCAATTTTACTAATCCATTTAGAACAGGTGGATATCAGTGGTGGCCCTTTAATTTTGTAAAAAGGGATTACTCTCCAACATACCCTCCATTATTTGGGCAAAAAACTCAAAGAGAATTCGAAGGCATATTAAATTGGATAAATGAGAATCCTTTGGAGGTGAAAGAGTAATGGTTGTAAAAGCCGCCACTAAGAAAAAGTTAATGGACTTGGGATGTCCTGAACTAATGGCTCATATGTGGGCAAATGATATGAGGTGGAACAATATTAACCTTATGAATTTTGATGATATTATGAGTGTATTCTCGCCACCTGTCGAGGTTTGGGACAAAGGCGGCCTCTATTGGTCTATGCAATGGCAGGCATTGGATAAATTCCTGCCGACGGGAGCGGCGAGAGGTAAATTTATTTACGATATAGTAAGGACAATAAGGGAGAATGAATTAGAGAGAGTGGGTCGAAAGATGTTGTTTTTGGAGGACGCATTGGCTAATGTTTCAGATTATCCGGAGGGTTACAGAGATGAGCCTTTCATCGCAGACTACCTCCCATCATGGTGTAAGAATTGCGACGCCTTCGAACCCCTCATAGATGGCTTCTGTAAGACATGCGAGACAAGGGTTGAGCAAATAATAGGTATGAGGGATTATATGCAAAAGATAGAAGCCTTTGGAATGATACCTGATGGTTCTCCATATTCTTACTTAAGAGAAGATAGTCAAAATTTTATGAATTGGTTAAGTGTTAATCCTTTTGAGGTGAAACAATGAGTAGTAGGGTTGAGGAAGTTAAATTGTGGGTTAGTAGTTTTTTAAATTTAAAAAATGATTTTGAGATGGAGAGGATTTGGAGTAATAATATTGATATAATTATTCCGTTGGAAAATCCCCTCGAAAATATACCAACTGAAACCTACCTATGCACAAGAGAATGGGAAGGTCATGAAAGTGGGTGCTACGCCTATTTAATCAATCTTAATAAAAATTTAGTAAAAAAAATTATTAATTCGCCGGTTGGTTATCGAGATGGAGGGCTGGCATGGAATTTCATTTCTTTTAAAGGAGATGATTTGGGAATGTGTAGGGGGTCTTCAGAACTTATTTCCTTAGCCCTAGAGGAGAAACAGGTAAAAAAGGGTTTTATCAATACCCTCGATAATTTGTTGGATGGTGAGGTGACCGAGGTCGGAATAGGAGGGGGCTATGATTATGCCAACAATGAGTTTGATAGGAAAAATAGAAATGGTTATCATTTTACATGGTATATGGAAAACTATATAATGTATAAGATAATCCAAAGTGAGAAGAAATTTGATTTTTTAAATTGGGATAAAAATCCTTTTGGAATAAAGTAATATTAAATAGGTAAAGATTCTAATAAGGGTGGAGTAGGGGTAAATGAAGCCAAAAAGACTCTTTATGTTGGAATTATCTGATGTATTCGGAAATCAAGTGTATTTACCCTATTCAAGCGGAGTAGTCCTCTCTTATGCTTTCTCTAAACCTCACATCAAAGAGAATTATGAATTAATTGATTGGTTATATTATAGAGATTCAATTGAGAGTATGGTAGATAGAATAGAAGACCCCGATGTTGTAGGTTTCTCTTGTTTTGTTTGGAACTGGCAGATGAATCTGAAGGTAGCAAAGATTATTAAAGAGAAATACCCTGAGTGTTTGATAGTATTTGGTGGACAGCAACAACCCTTAGCAGATAGGGTGGAAAATTTCTTTGATAATCATCCTTATGTAGATATATTAGTTCATGGAGAGGGCGAAGTCACATTCGTAGAAATTTTGGAAGAATGCACCAAAGAAACAAGAGATTATTCTCATATTAATGGAATTAGTTACCATAATGGTAAAATGCCAGTGATGACTTTTCCACGACCACGAATGGATGATATTGATAAATGTGAGAGCCCATATTTAGATGGGCTTTTTGATAAACTTATGGAGAGTAGGCCACCACACCTATTGTATAATGCGAGTGTTGAGTCTACAAGGGGGTGTCCCTTTTCCTGTGCCTTCTGTGAGATTGGGGAAAGATACTATGTTAAGGTCAATAAGAATTATGGTAAAATAAAAAAGGAGATAGATTGGATAGTGAAAAATAAAATCGAATATATTACTGATGCAAATTCAAATTTTGGACTCTATTATAAGCCTGATATGGATTTAGCAGAATATGTGAAGGAAAAGAAAGAAGAAACAGGTTATCCTCATGCATATCGAGTAACTTGGGTTAAGGGGAAGGCCGATAAAGTCTTAGATATTGCAAAGGTCTTAGAAGAGGCAGGAGTTCAGAAAGGAATGACTATTGCACTCCAATCTATGAATCAGAAGGTATTAGATGCTATTATGAGGAAAAATGTAGATGGGGGGAAGTTAAAAGAGTTCATTGAGATGTATGAAGGTAATCAAATTTCAAGTTATGTGGAATTAATATGGGGATTACCTGAAGAAACTTTGGAGAGTTTTATCGAAGGTGTCTGTGAAATCATGGAATTAGACTATCATAATTATCTCGATATACATTTGATGGCTGCATTAATCAATACTCCATTTAGTCAACCTGATTATATTGGGAAATATGGATTGGAGGTATCACACACTCAACCTCGATTCCACCATAGACATATCCGAGATAAATTAAGTGAAGATACCACTCAATTTGTCACAAAAAGTAATACATTCACTCAAGAAGAGTGGATAGATGGTCATCAATTTAGATGGTTGACTATTTTTGGACACTATCTTGGCCCCACTCAATACATTTCGAGATTTATGAGGAAATATTCAAATGTTTCTTATGTGGATTTTTATACTTCGCTATTGGAATACATAAAGACCCATCCTGATACTCTATTAGGGAAGGAATATACTACTATTATGGCTAATTTGAATCAGATATTAGATAATAAACGACATTGGGGAATCGTTATTCCTGAAATATCTAATATCAATTGGAGTGTAGATGAGGCGACAGCAATTAAGGTCGCTATGAATTATGATATTTATGAGTTTGAAATGACTCAATTCCTTTTGAATCACTTAAACTTAGATATAGAGAGTGATTTATTTGATGATATGATGAATTATCAAAGAGATAGGATGAATTATATAGGCCCTTCACTAAAAAATAAGAATTATCAATACAATATCCACGATTATTTGGAAAATGATACTCCATTACTTAAGGCTCCCGCCCAATTACAATTTGA
>Ga0080013_1001207_pt1 | contig 34956 bp, 22 predicted proteins | sample ETNvirenome_6_85_FD_69236 | JGI IMG/M metagenome (GOLD analysis project Ga0080013, IMG submission 69236) | Marine viral communities from the Pacific Ocean - ETNP_6_85 (SPADES assembly) (version 2) | ecosystem: Environmental > Aquatic > Marine > Oceanic | place: Pacific Ocean | collected 2013-06-19
GTCATCTTTCAGAGTTCTGGCTTGGAAGTAATAAATCTCATCATCTTCAATGTAAGGGATAATTAGACGATCCTTATACTTCCCCTCTCTACAGATGTAGTACTCCCCTTCTTTCTCTGGGAATATGTGACGGGCATAGAGATACTTAAAAGCATCGCTAATAAGGGGATCATCTATATCAGAAGAAGGTGTAAGGGGCTCAAACCACTCATGGTTATCAATATCCAAATCCCAGATCATGTCATCTTCTGGGCGAGGCTCATACACCTCATCATTCTCTAGAGTTTTAAAGACAAACCTAGACCATGCTGCTCTGGGAGACACATTCTCAAGAAATGCGTAGAGTTGGATGAAGTTACCCTTCTTACCAGTTTTAAAGCATTGCCAGAGACCATTATGAATATTAATGCTAAAGTGCCTTTTGTAGTCGTTCTGGAGGTATGGGGAGGCACAGACCCATTCTCTTCCACCAGATTGCCACCTACCTTCAGGAAGATGCTCTTCAACATAATCCTGAATGTAATCGCTACTTACTATTGCGTCGAGGTTTTTTTGTTGCATTTTGTAATCTCTCTTCTACTAGTTGGGCTGGGTTAAATACGGGACACAGGGACTTGAAACCACACCAATTACAATACTGGTTCTCGGAAGGTAATAAATCAACTTTTTTTGCTTTTTTTATGTTCCAAGCATCCTCCACCACACGCTTGTTATGTTTGATAAGGGCAGCAGGGGTGTACTTGACAGTAACCATGTTGTCCGTAAGAGGATAGTAGTGAGCAAAGGTTATTTTATCAACAGGAATGTCATATGTCTTATGAGCGGCGTACACATAGCTCATACCTTGAGGATCATCGAATAGCTCAAATTTACTCTTCTCACGCTTGCCAGTCTTGTAATCTATGACTAGTAGGCCACCTTCCTTACCTTTGATGATTCTGTCCACAAAACCCACTTGTTCAACACAACCAAGGTCTTGCTTGTAAGATAACTCAACCTGCCCCTTTTCTGGGAAAGAGGCATTCAAACGCAAAAAGTTCTTCAAACAGGTAATTATCTTAGGTTCGTAGGCTTTACCGAATTTATAGGTTTCCCGTAGATTCTGGGCGATTCCCTGTAATTGCTCCAAAGTAGAGCATTCTACTCCCTCTTCAAAGATCTGGTGTATATACGACCCAAACTGGAGAGCGTCTGTATTGCCTGGATCAGGCTCCTCTAGGTAATCTACATAGCGATAACGGTACTTCAGCCTACATTGCCTCCATAGGTCTCTCTTGGTATTACTTATCTGGTTACAGAACATTATAATTTATCCTTTGATCCACTAATAAGAGGAGAGTATATACTTATATCTATAGAATCAAAGAAATTAATTACTTGATCTTTAGAATAATTGCATTTTTTAGTCATAAAGGTAAATAAGGTAGTAATCTTTAAGGGTCTTCTATCAGCCATAGATTTTATTAATCTAGTTTGAAAGAGCTTAAGGAACTTAGTACTATATTTACTTTTCCATCTTTTAATAAACTCATTACTTAATGTATAATCTAGTAATTCTGTAAATTCATATAATAATTGATTAATATCTTCATGATCATTAGTGTATACCATTCATTGAATCCTTATTTTACTATATACTAGCCAGGAGCCCATCATATGTCAATAGGTTTTTCGAAAAAATTTTTAGAATTCACTGAAGAGGTAGTAACTGCCCTAACTGGCAGTAAGAACCCTTCAGAGGAGGGTGAAAGGGTAAGTAAGTCTGCCCAGTCCACTTCTGTTATTCTACCAGGAGATGTCCTGTTTTTTTCGTATCACTCTGATAAATTTACAGATGGGGATCATCTAGCATTAGTAGTTAGGAATAGAAGAGGTAAGTATGGAACTTTTACTTATATGATTAAACAGGGTAAATATAAGGGTAGTGCAAAGAAGTATTTATCTGCCGTTAAGCTAAATAATGTATGGAGCCAAACGGCTAATTTAATTATTCGGCTGTATAATGAGTCCTTGCAGAAGAAAATTAAAAATGTCAGATACACTGAGAAGCAGTATGATAAATTTAAAAAGGGGCTTATGGCTTTAGTAGGTAGGGAGAACTATAGAACATATATATTAAATAACATGACTAATACATTTGAAGTTAATAAGGGCGAGATAACTACCACGGAGGAAGAAGAGTAATGGCTGATGCGGATATGAATGCAGTGCTAGAAAAATTAGCAGCTAATTCTACTAAACAAGAAGAGTATTTAAGGGATATGCGGAACGACTCTACGGAGCAAACTGCGTCCTTAAGAAGTATTGGTGGTGCTTTTAGTGCATTTAAAGTTGTATCAGCCCTAATTCAGAAATTAGTGGCTGTTACCGTTGGGAATGCCCTTAAGTTTGATAAGATGGCAGTCGCTAACTCTGATATCAATATAAACTTAAAGCACACTACTCGTAGTATGGACCTAGCCAATGTAAAGTTTGGCACAGCGGTTGATCATTTAAATACTACTATCCAGCTTCACCGTATAGGATATAAGAAGATAGATGCAGGTCTCAGAGACAGTCTTGTTTTACTGGATAAGCAGGGAGGTCAAGGACAAGAAGTTGTAGCATTTATGGGCCAATTACTTCAATTAGGAGCTTCCCAGAAAACCCAAGTTGAGATCGCAAAAGAGATTGCTAAAGTTGCTAACAACACTACAACCACAGCTAGAGCAACTATGGGGGCATTAGAGCAGACAGCAGACTTAGTTCCAATATTTAAGGCATTAGGTCTTGAAGGGGATATGCTTAAGAATTTAACTCAGCTTACGGCTGATATGCCTAAAGATGCTGCGATTGCCCTAGGAAAACATTTTAAAGAACTTATTCATCCTAGTGATATAAAAAAATCTATGCTTATCGGAGGCATAGAGTTTGGTAATGCTTTATTAAATAATAGAGGATTTAAAGATTTTGAAAAGATCATGAGAACTTCCGCTCCTCATATGGCACAATCTATATCAGAGTTCATGCCTCTTTTTGGGGATAATGTCATAACTTTAAGCAAAGCTATGGATATAGGGTTTGGGGATGCCGCTAAATTTGCCCAAGCAGCCGAAGAGGCTTTTGATGTAGCAGACAAAGCATCTAAACACCAAATTGAAAACACAGAACGATATCAAACTGGGCAGGAAACTTATGCTGAGAGCATGATGGCTATTGCGGATAAGTTTGATAGGATATTTGATGTTGCTATGATAGAAGCCCTTGATGGGTTTAAGCCCATACTTAAGCAATTAAATGCTGCTTTCGATCAATGGTTGTCAGGAGGAGACCTCTTCAGCAAAATGGAATCGTATGGAGACAAACTTCATGTTTGGACTACCGCAGTAGCAAAATTTATTGCCGACTGGTCAAAAACTAATCTAGCAGATTACCTAAAAGGAGATATTTCTCTTGCAGCAGCGTTATACAACCGTCCTGGTGCGCTATCTGAGGAGGCTGAGAGGGAGAAAAAGAATTTTAATAGTAGAAAGGTTGGATTTACAGGTTGGGGCGCGGATCAGGAAGCTCGCAGTAGGGGCGAGTACAGCTTGACGGACGGTGGGTTCCGAAATGTCATGTTACGGCAAAACGCTAGAACCACAGATCCTGCCGATGTAGGGAAAGAATTTAAATCTAGCTTTGGTGAGGTCCTAATGACCATTCAACAACTAGCTGTGCATGAAAAATTTAAAGTCTCAGCAGATAAAGATTTTATAGTAAGGCAAAATAGAAGAAATGATATGTTAAATAGTATGGGAGATATGTTTGGTGTAAGACAATTAGGGGGTGGGATGGAGCAAGTTGCTGGTAGTAGTAGGAATTTTAGAAAAGCAGAGGCGGGTAGAAAAAATACTGGTTTCCTTAGATTCCCAGAAGGTATTAATGATACTGAAGAGGGAGTTAAAAAAGCATTTGGGGCAACAGATACTTATAAACGGTTAGCGGCTGCGGGATGGGTATTAAAAAAGAGAGTAGTGGGGAAGGATGTTGATTGGGAATTGCATGACCCAGGAGGAGCTTCTATGGATGTTTGGATTGATATAGCAGAAAACTTAGGATTAATAGTTGCGTCCGAAGAAGAGGCTATTACTCAGAGAAAAGAAATAATAACTAAATCAGGTAATGGTAACGGTAATGGTGGTGCCCCGAAGAGTAGGGGGAGGAAAGGACCATAATGGCTAATAATTTTGTAAATCTGGGGATGGCAGCATATGACACTTTGTTCGGAGCTAACAATCCACTTACGCAACCATTCGCTAATACAACTTCTACATGGGGGGCTGATCCTCGTATCAAACCCGCTTTAGGAAAACAAGATTGGATTGGAAAACTTGTACTAGAGTATTATACTTCTAACTCTCAGCCTGTGAGACGAGTAATTCCTTTTTATGAGAATTGCAAAATACAAGAAACCCAATCACCAAGACTAACTTCCTATAGCCCTATAGGAAGAGCAACTAATAGTTTTGCTTATACGGGATCTAACTCTAGGCAGTTTAAAATAAAATTTAATATAACCCTACCCCACTTGTATAATAGTGATGAACAGATGATAGCTAATACTAGAGGACAGACTAACGAGCAGAAAAGAAATGGTATACTGGGCAGTACAGGTACAGGGTCTATAAGTAGAGGAGGATCATCATCATCTGAAGGAGGTGGTCCTGCTATGAAGTATGATGTCCACTATCAAAATAATTTAGATGAAATGGATAAAAAAATGTATAAGTGGGCATCTAACTTCTCCCCCATGTATAAAATAGACTCAAATGGGAGTACTAGAAGAAGAAAAATTATTGATAAGGTAGCCAGCATGGTAGCCAGCATAAGATCTTCAGTGGTTAATAATGCTACCAACCCTGTTTATGGAGTACCTATAGTTAGACTTTCATATGGCATATTATATGATAATGTTCCATGCGTATGTGATGGATATAGTATAGATTATGATCCTGTTGGGGGTTTCGATGTTAAAACTATGCTTCCTAGAATTCTAACTATTGGAATGAACTTAAAAGAAACACGGACCTTTCAAGATTCTGCTTCTAGAATCGAAGATAAGTTAACAGGATGGGAAGTAATTCTATCTGATGAGTACGGTGGAACAACTATGGACCCAGGAGGAGGATTCTAATGCCAATAGAAAAAACTTACCCGTCAAGATATGATTATGGTGTAAAAACTATAAAGCATAAGGGTGTGGAGATTACTACTTCTATCAATACAGATATAGAACAGATATTAGATAAGATACCTAATGATATTTCTTATCAAGTGGGACATTGTACTTCCATTATTGTGCATCGACCTGATTTAATATCTAATATATTTTTTAATACACCTTCCTTATGGTGGTATATTCAGTTGTTTAATAATATTAATGATCCTTTCGAAGGGTTTAACCCAGGAGATAGGCTTTTGATCCCTTCAGCGGATCTTCTGGAAACACTATGAACCCTGTAGCAACAGCTAATATATTGCTTTCTACAAATCTGGCTAATTTAGAAAGGTTTGTAGCAGACAAAACTTTAAAAGCTGACGCAGGTTCCTATTTATTTTCTGCTAAGAATACTAATTTCATATCTTTAGAACATAGGTTGGGAGAAAAAGATCCTATGACTCTAAAGATTGTTATGCAAGATCCAAATAATGGAGTTTTAGAAAATTTAGTTCCTAAGGATATATTGCCTATTTTAGAAAATATGGCTTCTATACAAGATCCACGAAAACTTGATTATAGGTCATACAATTTTCAATTTTTTGTAATGTATGGTTTAGGGACAAATGCGGCACAACATTGGGCTGGACCTTTTATGACACAATTATATGATTTTAATTATATAAATGCGGAAGATGGAACTGCCTTGGTAGAACTAACTCTTATTCCGTCCCTACCTATACAAGCTCAATTATCTTTACAACCATTAAATGATTCAGTTTTAGTTTACCGTCCATGGTCTCAAACACCTAAAGGATGGGAATCTCTTCCCCGTGGTGGTGGTAAGTTTGTGGGCAGGTATACTACAAAAATGACGGGTTCTACAGGTATGCAAAGAAAGCTAGGCTCCATAACATATACTTTGAAGGATACAGGAAAACCTCCTAGATGGGGAGAGGTGGGTATAGGACCAGATAGGTTGGTAAAGGAAATTAGAAAGTTATATACTAATTACGCCGAAAGGTGGGGAATAGAAAATTTCTTAATGTTAATGAGTAAAGATTTTAAAAATGTTTTACTTAAAAAGTTATACTCGGGACATGCTGCTGCTTTTGTACAGGGGGCTTTGTTTGGTATTGGTAACAAACTAGCTATAATGGTATCCCCTACTTTAGAAGAAGCTAAGGCTTTATTCGATCAATTTGGTATTTCATTGATATATTTTCCTCAACCAAATGCTAGAGGGGGTCACGGAAATAGCTTGGGGGCTCTGGTAGGTCCCGCTCAAGCGCAGGGCGCGGGGAGTGCGGGTCTTCCCGCCCAAATGCCTGGAGCTAGTCCTCTACCAGTACAGTCGAAGTCTAATACTGTTGATGTTTATATAGATATAAATGATAGTTTTAAAAGAGCAAATAATTTTAAAAGCGTGTTTGAGGCTTTTTATGGGGGTTTGGCTGGGAATATCCCTGGGGGCGCACCTATTATTGTTGATTATGTTATGGAGAATAATACTACAATAGTTAACTACCTTAAACAATCTGGCCTAAAAGATTATATAAAGGTAGAGGGTCAACCGTTCGTTGTAGTAGGAGATAGAAATTCAATTGGGAGAGAAATTTATAATCATGGTGGTGTCGGAATCACATTATCCCCTTTGTCCGATGAAAGGTCAGGTGGCGGGTATAAAGGTTTGGTGAGAGATTATTATGTAAATAAAGTATCTCATTATTCTAGTAATTATTTTGAAGATGTAGGGTCTAATGACCAGGCTTATCAACCCCCCAGAAAAGATGACGAAGATTCCAAGACATTAATCTTAAAAGCTAATACCCCAGATGCTAATATAATTTCTTATAACATGGATGCTAATTTAAATTCTTTAAATGCAATACTAAAAGTTTTTTCAAGGAGGGTGGCAGCTAGAATGAAGGTAGGACAATTTTATCACCATTTAAAAACATTAACTCCCGATGCTGATTCGTTTAAATTAATGGAAATAGCAGAAAATACAGTAAAAGTACTTAAGAAATTAGCTTCAAAGCCCCTTGGACTATCTTACACAGTTCCAGATGATCCTGGTCCAGGTATAGCAGAGTATATGAAAACTTTTAGTGAAGAGGGTGCAGAAGGAAAACTTATTTTCGGTACAATTAGAACTGTTCCATATTTTCAATTATCGGATATGTTGATGCTTAATTCTACATGCGAAGTTACTATTAAGAAAAATTCTTCTCCAGATAATTATCCCCTTGATTTTGAGGATAGTGATTCTGTATATAATGGAAAATATCAGATAATAGGGTTTAATCATGTTATAACTTCAGATGATGCCTATTCTGAATTTGAAGTTACTAAAATAGGATATCCCCCTGGACAAGGAAAATATGCTTCTGGTGGGGGTGCAGGAGGAGGCTCTGAAGAAGACCAATCAAGCTTAACCTACGGCACACCATACAACCCCTTCTCGGGCTCGACACAATATTCAGACCCTGGAGGGGATTCTGGGTGGGATGACGATGAATGCGGTCCTGACGATTATGGCTGATAATACCATAGGGAGTTGGTCAACTCCCATTTTTCCCACAAACTTAGTATATAATAGATGTAGAGGTTAATTATGGAGATAAGAATAGGACATGTAGAGACTGTTGAGGATGTAGACCGACAAGGTAATATCGGGGTTAGATTTTTAGGCGCAGATGCGGATTCTCAAGTAGTCCCAGTATCTTATACGAGCCCTACATTCTCGGTTCCTGATGGGAAGGAGTCGCATAAATTTACTGGCTATGTGGGGGTTCCTGGAAAGGGTGCCTATGTTTTAGTAGGCCAAACTGCTGACGATAATAAGTATTACTACATAAGCACTATCACAGGATCAGCTAACTATAAAGATTTAGATAAACTATTTGGTAATAAAACTCTTGTGGGGGGTCCTGAAGGAAAATATACCAAAGCTTTCCCGTTTTCTGAAGATCCCGATACTAGTGTGTATTCTCATGATATAGTTCCCCAAAAATATGGAATAGAATCTCCTTTAGGAGGAAAACTTCAAATTAGTGACTCTGCTAATAAAGATGATCTTGAATATTTTACAAAATTAGAGAGTATGACCAATAAAAAGATCATAGCAGACGATGTGAGTGATTATATTGCTATGGAGAATGAACATGGAGATGGACTAAAGATAACTAGCCATAAATATGATGAAGAGTTCGTTCCTGGCCCAGGTCCTGGGGGTAGAGCAGCCCAATTACAAGCAAACCAAAACATTTTTATAGAATCTGACTCAGGATCTGTAAATGTTCAAGTTAAAGGGGGATATCAGTTAAATATACAGAACGAGTCCTGCAATGTTCCAGCAATGCGTCCAAACCCAGCGGATACTAAGGTAGGAGAACTTAATATAGAATCAACTTCTAATTCCGTAAATATTCGCACCTTTAACCGTGAATTTATCTTTGACCCAGCCTCCACCTCTATGCCTTCTAAAGGAATTTTCATTGATGCTTCCCTGTTTCAAGGTGTGGTACAGGTAAAGGCTGGTAAGGGGGGCATAGAATTCTGGAGTGATGGGGATGTAGACTTTAATTGCGCTGGAAATTTTAATGTAAATGCTGTAGGAGATATAAATCTTACTGGGCACAGCCCATTCGCTCTTACATACTGGGCAGCACAATCGGCACTTAATCCAGCACCACCAAAATTTCCCCTCCCACCAGGGCCTGGGCTGGTTAACCTAAATAATCCTTTAGGGTGGACTCAAAAACCTTACCCTACTTTCAATAACGACGATCTATACCCAATAGACTAATAATATGCCTACAATTAATCCAAATATTTTAAATGACCCCATTGGGGGAATGCATGCTCAATTCGGAGTTCCCACATGTATGCTGGATCTTACTAAAGAGGTCCTTAATTTGCTCCCTGGAGATATATTGGGAGGTCTTTATGAGGGTATAGGACAAGGAATGATGAAGGCTAGGGGGGTGATAGCCAATATTACGCGAGATTTATTCAGAAGCATAGGAATTATTGAGTATGATACGGCCACTGGGAAGTTTATGTTCATTTCCGATTCAGCTAAATGGGGCCAAGACGGATTCTTGTCTGGGCTTTTTGGCTCCGTAGGTAATTTTATTGGTCAGGTGGCAGGATTTGGTGCAGAACTATGGAGGAATTACCAAGTAGTATCTGAACAGATTCAAGCTATCGAAGACTGCTTAGATGATTTTCATAGCTGGTTGGATGGGCCAGCTAGTAAAGGAACTGTTAAGTCCTCTGCGGAGCTTGCAGCCACTTTAGGCAGAGTAGATATTTATAAGGCCCAAATTAAGACATGCACAGACTTTTTAGATAAAGCTACTGCTTTTCAAACTCGTATTGAGGAAGTTTTAAGAGATAGGCAATTAGATCCCTCCCTAATTCCCGTATTTATAGATGAAGAGGACGAGGCTGTTGTAGATCCTTTGTTCCGTTTAACTTTTGGTCCCCCCTCTGCTAAAAGCGGTCAGTTTCTTCTTTCTGTAGACGGACTATACTACAACTCTCAAACTAGGGAGTATGGTACTAGCGGTCACACTACAGATGTCCCCACGGTGATCGACATATCTGCTTTAGAGTTTGTTCCTGATTCAGATAGGTGGCTTTTGGATCATTCTCCTAACTTAGGAGGAAGAGGTAAGAGCTATTCATTAGGAGAATTGGATCGCTATGTAAATACTATCTTTGATATTAACAAAATTGATGAATCTAAAGAGCTAAAAGTGTACTACGAAGCAGATCACACAGTTCAATTCATCATGTCTCAGAAGAATAAGAGAGTAGATGATATTCATGGTAACTTAAAGGATTTATTAGCTAGTGGCTATAGCCAAGACTCCGCTATTTACTTAAATTATGAGCAGCAGATCATAAGTGAGGGGGCTTCTTTTAATAATAAAATAAATAAAAGAAAGAAGCAGATAGAAGTAGCAGTTAAAACCCCAGATTTGTTTGGTATAAGCAGCTTGTTTATGCCTGGAACCATTCCTATAAATGATTTTAGCTACTTAAGTTCTATTAATTTGGATGTGGAGATAGATAGACAAAAGAACTTAGTATTCGATCATGGCGAAGTAAGTGGTGTCGTTCTTCCTGTATTACCAAAGTATGTTCATGCTCCTGATAGTAAACAGAAAGTTGTCCTTACCCCCTTATTGGTTGCTGAACCTGGGGCTGGCAGTGTTGTAGATGGGGAAGAGTTAGAGACTCAAGCCCCAACACTATCTTTGGTTACTGGAATAGAAACTGAGGGTATGATTGCTGTTTACAATTTTACAGATACTAATTTTCAAAAACCAGCGTCTACAGTATTTGATACATTAAATTGTAATGCTTTAGGTATTGAGAATAGAGCGCAATTAGTTACTAATAATCCCCCCACTTTATTTCCAAAAGGGCTTTCAATTCCTTATTTACAGGGAACTGTTATTAGAGAAAAACATAATAGCGATTATGGCAACCTTGGGCAAACTTTCTCTAGTTACCCCTTTGCTATAAAGGATGCAGGTAACTTTGCAAGATTACCCGATACAGAAGAGTATAGAAACTTAATGTATAACAAAGACGGAGCTACTATAGACTTCTGGACATATATACCAGGGCTTTATCAAGAAGAGGATGGATGGTGGGAACATCCTTACAATACTAGTTCTATGGAATTTAATTTAAGCTCTAGTACTGGTAAATGGTGTAATGGTCACTACTATAGAGTTTTATTAGGTTGCGAGAATACTGGTGGGGAAAATACGGGTCTTGCTTCTTCAGCTATTGAATTAGATTATAATTCTGATTCTGTTAGAGGAATGCTTATGGGATTCTCTAGAGACCCTAGAATGTATTATGAAGGGAGTGCCATACTGCAAGGGCCAAACGATTTTGATCCTAGAGCTAATTATGGTGGAATTGTAGATTCCGTAAACAGTTTAAACGCTACTAATGCTGGTATAGACGGGGTTGGTAATGCATATTGGGATGGAGCTAATGCTTCTGCTGGTGTGTGGACTGTCTCTGGGGACGACACTAATGATATTCCTATAGCCGCATTCCAAGCTTCAGGAACTTTTTCTGTTAATAAGAGTAACGGAAAAATAACCTTTAAAGTAGGTAGTGCTTCTTCTCAGGGAGATGCATATCAAGGATCTTCTAATGATGCATGTTGTGTACTTTACACAAAAGGAGATGATGATTCAGAAGCCTCTTCAATTGTAAGTTCAGTAATAAATATTCCTTATTTTGATACTGGTACTAACAAACAATTACAAATCGGAACTCCTTCTACAGTATTTTTTATAGCTCCTACACGATCTTATAATACAAGTGCAGTTGGATTCGCTAACTCATTAAATTGTGATAATGATCCAGGAGAGATCCTAAGATTTACTGTATCTGATCAGCTACTAGTAAGTGGTATGCAGTTATCTAACTGTGCAAAGAACTTTATAAATATCAGTGTAGTATTCGATGTACCCACGGATAAGCTTAAGTTTTATATAAATGGTGTGCTAATGAAAGAAGGGTTAATATCTACCTTGTTCCAGAAAAATAAGAGAGATGCACCGCAGGTTCCCTCATTTATGGTGCCTTCTAATCTTTCCACTAGTAGTTTTGAATATACTTCAGGTACTGTTACACAAAACGAAGGGATGTCTTTGTTTAATGATGGACCATTAAATAATAAATTCTTTACTCCGTGGATAGTTGGTGGGGGATGGACTGATGGTAGAGATATAGACTTAGCTACTTCTTCAGGAGGATTCTTGGATACTGGCGCAGGAATCATGAGTTCGTATAATGGGTATGTAGGAAGTTTAAAGTTCTATCAGAAAGCCCTAAATAAAGATGAGGTGATTAAAAACTATAATCACCAAAAGACATTTTTCGAAAATATGGATACATAATAAATGGTATTATACGGCAATAAACCCTCCCCCCAAGCGTTACAAGGAATTAAAGAAATTTCCATCACTCAGAGTGTAGGGTTAGGTTGGCCTATAGGTAAAGTTTCTAATCAACCTTTCTTTAATAAAAGTACTAGTAGAGATCTAATTAGGTCTCAAGTTATGCAATTAATAAGAACCAAAAAAGGAGAAAGACCCATGCTCCCTGATTATGGTGTAGAGTTGGAAAATTATTTGTTTGATCCATTAACTTCTCAGTTAGCGTCTTATATAGCGAGTGATGTAAAAAAACAAATGCAGTTACATGCCCCGAATATAGAGGTGTTAAGTTTGAGAGTTTTTCAAGATGATAATATTAAAGGGTATGGGATGCCTGGAATATCCCTATCTCTTACTGTTAGGCCGAAAGGCGATAACCAGTCCTTAGATGTTGATATAGTAATATGAGCCACAATATAAATACTAGCCAAACCGTTCCGTTTACAAATGTAGCCTCTGACTATATGAAGCTTACACAGGTCCCAGATAACCTCAAAAGCTCTTTTATAGACTTCACAGCAACAGACTTTGCTACTATAAGACAATCTTTAGTAGACTATATTAAAACTGTTTACCCTACAGATTATAATAACTTTGTTGAATCAGACTTGGGAATGATGCTTGTAGAGTTAGTGGCCTATATGGGCACTGTAATGTCCATGAAGTCGGATATGCTTGCTCATGAAAACTTTATACAAACAGCTAAAGATAGAGATAGCGTTAGAAAGCTTTTTGAGCTAGTAGGGGTTTCTATGAAGGGTCCTACCTCTGCCCAAAGTACGGCACAACTGACGATTGAAGGTAATGAAGATACTATTTTAGATGAAAATGTAGAACTTCTTCCTAGCGAAAGGGTGGTGGTAGTAACCTCCCCACAAGACAACGAACCCCTAACTTATACTATGTATAAGACTACAAATGGTGTAGTAGATGTTTTAGATGCTTACTCAGCTAATTTGTTATTAACAAGCTCTTTAAACTACTACCCAGGCACCCAGAATAGTTGGGAGGTAATTTTGTTAGAGGGGGCTTTTGCTACAGATACAGGGACCTTTTCTGAAATAGAAACCTTTAAAACTATAACACTAGAGGAATCTCCAGTTATACAAAATAGTGTACAAGTATTTGTAAGTTCTATAGATGTTGCTACTTCAGGATCTTATAGACAGGTAGAAAATTTATACCAAGCCTCTTCTACTAATGATAGAATTTTTCAGGTAGCTTACGACGATAATTATAAAGCTAAAATTTTATTTGGGGGAGGAAATAATGGTGTATCTCCCCCTGTAAATGCACCTTACTTTATAACCTATAGGGTAGGGGGAGGCGATAGGGGTAATGTCCCTGATGCGTATATAAACTCTTTAACTACAGGATCATATAATTCTGCTGCTAGTGGATTTAGAGTGCTTCAAAAACAAATAGCCACTGGTGGTTCCCAGGCTGAAACAGTTGCCCATGCTAAGAAATTTGGTCCCTTAACTTTTAAATCACAGGACAGATTGGTGTCCCTAGACGACTACACAGCATTTGCTAGTAGGTTTATATCTCCCGCAGGAACCACAGGGAAAGCTACAACCACAACTAGGAAAGCGTACTCATCAGCCAACATAATTGATCTGTATATTTTAGAGAAAGCTACAAGTTCTCAATTGCAGAAAGCATCTATTTCGTTTAAAAATGCTCTTCTTACTGCTATGGCAACTAAAAAGATGATTACTGATGATATAGTTATTTCTGATGGATTAATTAGAACTGTAGATTTAGTGATGACCATTAATGTAGATAGATCTCTTCAGGGGGTCGAAAGTACTATAGTTTCTAAAGTCTCAAGAATTATAAATACTTACTTTTTATCTGATAATATAGATTTTGGAGACCCACTTATTTTTGCTAACCTAAATAGAACTATTTTTGAGGTAGATGAAGTTATCTTCTCGACTATAGATAATTTTGAAGAAGAAATTATTGAAGTAGATTTTAATGAAGTAGTTCAATTAAATAACTTAATTATTAATGTAAATTATGTCTGATGGCTGCCAATAAAAAATACAAAAGAGATTATCTAGATGCTGTAAAGAATGTAATTCCTACATTTTATTTTGCAGAAGATTATGATATTAGTGGGTATCAGAGAACAGCCACTGATAGTCTTGTAAATAGCCATATTAACTTTTGTGCTAATCAGCCTGGGCTGCTTAATATCTCTGCTACACAGAACTCTGCTGATTTTTCATCTCTTAATACTTTCGCTGGCATAGCCCCTTATTTTATAGTCCAAAACAATACTACAGATATAACTTCCAGAGACTTTGAATTAGATATAATGCACCCCTTAGGGTATTGCATTGGTGAATATACTGGACAACCCTGTACTTTCTTTACGGGGGATAATAATATAACTAATTTTGTAGCCGATCAGAAGACTAATTTTATAAATTTTTTATCGGGAACTCTTCTCCCAAAACTAACTCTAAACTCATCTTCCTTAGCTACCACTACTGCTAGTGCTTTCGACAATACAGCATCAGGAACTCATAATCATCTAATTAATAAATTAGGGTGGGCATATTTCTTGAACACCTCTGGAGCAGACACCAGCTATTCCCCCTCTTCGTATATAGCTAGTTCTATTGCAGACATCTATTACACAGGTAAGAGGTTTGATACCTTAGAGGGTATTAAGGGTCTAGAAGAATATGTGTGGTATGGGTGGTCTACTCTTTCCTCAACCTACCCGTTACTAATGCCCACCCCTTATGTTTCAGGTGGGGGGACTTATACTAGTGGTACGCAGAACTTGGATGCCATAAAATCCTTAGTTGATATAGTTTACTCTACTAAACTTTTAAATAAGGAAGATACTTATGTTAGAGATGCTATAGACAATTATATATCTACAAGTTCTCTATTAGTCGGACAGGAGTTGGCGGCTCCTTTTTCTAGATTCCTACAAGCCATGTCCTATTCCTTTTTTGATACTAATGAGGATGTATCTAAACTAAAATCAATAAATAATCTAGAAGAGTGCCCAGACGAACTTCTACCCTATTTAGCAGATCTTATTGGGTGGAGAGTCTATGGTTCCAGTCCTGATTCATGGAGAAGACAGATTAGAGGGGCACCCACGCTATACAAACAAAAAGGGACTAGGGAAGGGTTATATAATGCTATGACTACAGTTCTTCCCTCAATACCTTTAGACACTTCCACTATATCTGAATTTTATGAGTCCTATATTCCGTATTTAATTTATTATTTATTAAAAACAGATACTACTTTGTTTGATAGTTTTGAATCTTTCTCTTTTAAGAAAGCTAATGAATATATTTACGGAGATTATGATCCTACAGATATGGATCATAATATACGAAGAGTAGTAGACTGGATGTTATTACGGGCAGTGAACCTATTCCCAGATCTCTTCTGGGTGAATAATTTTAAGTTTGATCTCTGGGACCCACAGTTCGACTTCTTTTATAGAGGTAGGGCATTTCCAATACCTCCTTGGGAAGATGAAAAGTTTTATAGAAATTGTGATATTACAGAAGATTTAGCTGTCTATTTTGAAAGAGAGTTGGTGTGTTTAGGGGTAACAGAAACTAATGCACGATCTTTTAAAGAGTATATTCTTGATAATACGGTGCAAGGATCTTTAGATACAAGATTCTATGATAATGGCTTTTGGTTTTTAACTAGTTCTATAAATCAACCTCCTAATAGAGATGATGTAATTAATAAGTTTCAAGTTGAAAAGTATGATTATTTTCCTTTATGGAATGGTAAGTCTTCACACTTTGATGTTGATGTATCTACTGGAACCTTTGATAGTGACTTCTTCCAAGGAAGAGACTTCTTAAAGGAAAACTTCTTTCAATCATTAGCAGTTATTGATAACTTTTCTCCTGCTAAGGCTATACCAAGAACTAGAGTTACCTTAGATAATGTGGACACTTTAAGCTCTTTAGACTATATTTGCCCATCTCTTAGGTACTGGACCCAAGACCTTCCTCCTTCTGGGGCTCAGGGAGGAGCGTACACCTCTGGGGTGAGCTTCAGCGGCATCGTGGGGGCTTTCGGCGGTGACTACCCAACCCCAGCAAATGCCAGCAGAGCCGCTAACAGCCACGCTGGGCTGCCTGTGTTCAGGAGGGCCACAGTCGATGAGCCCCTCGACATGGTTACCTTGGCTGGCTCCGCTCTTTCCGCTTCCCCCCTAACGGAAGGAGTGTTTAGGAATGCTATGAGGAGACGCAACTTCTCCAAAACTCTACGGAAGGGTGGTTTGTATAAGAGAACTGGCTTTAATATGCCGAGTTACTTCAATACTAGTAGCGAAGGGTCGGATGTAGAGTATCAACCTTTGGGTTTATTGAATCTTTTATTTAGTTATCATGAGGTAATTAATCCTTATAATCTTTTGGAAACCTCTTCTTTCCCATATAATTTAGATGTATGGAGTAAGTGTTGGGATTTAAATTCTGATAATATGATGAGTGGTATAGCAGCATCCTCTACTTTTGATATTAGGGGGACTTCTTCCCTTACACTTAGTACTTGTAACTCCTATGTAGCAAGAGACCGTACCCCCGATTTTTATAAGTACCTTAATAAGATATTAGAAAAGAAGTTTGAGTATCAGGCTAATTATGTAGCTGATAAAAATAGCTATGTCACAGCCGCTTCCTCCTTTTTAGATGTTTCAGCGTCCATAAAAAATATTTTAATTGCTAATACTACTTTAACCGACGAAGACATGTATAATATTATTTTAGGGCAACGAAGAGTTAGTGTAGGCTCTTTAGCAGGAATCCACAAAACCTTTAAAGATTTTATAACATATTACGGAGGGCATGGGGCAGGTAATGGTTTACTGGAAACTCAAAAGGAAGGGGGGCTAAATATTATATCTCATGCTTATGCTCCATTACTCTACAATGCTTACTATACTGTAGACGGGTCAGGTGTAGATGCGGGAGCTAGTTCTAATTTAATTTGTAAAACAACTTTTGAAGAAAACCCATTCTCCGTTAAAGATCTAACGGGGCTAAACAATATTACGGTTAGTAGTTCTTCAGAACTTTATGTGGGGGGTTCCGAATATAGAAATCCCTTTGTGCTATCAGGTATTGAGTTTACTGATTCTGTTAGTGGAACTTCTACATTTACTATCTTTAATTTCGACCCAAGCACTGCTGTAGTAGGATCCACTAACTATTTAGTAAACAATCCTATAGTCTTATGGAAACCTGATGGTGGTTTGTCAAGAATGCGTTACAGTGTTAAGGACTATGGACCATTAACAAATCTATTAGTTCCTGAACATGAGTTTGAGTTTAGTCTGAGGGGAACCGTAGGAACAGAAGATTCTAAAACATTAGGGAATGGAGCTTTTGGGGTGTGGTTGCACACGGATATTGAATATGATTACCACGGTAATCAAGTGGTATGGACTTATATGCCTACAGGTACATGGGAAATGACCCCTGTATCCTCTATTCAAGATCGTCAAGGACCTAATTATGTAAAGGATAACTTATCTCATGTGTTAGCTTATTCTGAGTCTTATCAGTCTGTTGATGATGCGCTTCCTTGTTTCCTTACTGAATCTACCAAAGATGTCTTAATCGACATTTCTGAGGATGATTTCCAAAGTAGGACCTTTAAATTTAATACTAAAAATAATCTTGTTAAAGTTCCTCTACCTTATTACCAAGCTCACAACCAAGTCCATCGTTCCAACCAGAGATATATTGTAGAATTATTTATGTTTGACAATGCTGACACTAAAAAGTTTGGTATAACAGATCATGTCTCTATTCGGGATACCACTCAATACGAGAGGTTGAAGCATAAACACTCCTTTACTTATGCTGATTATAACGATGCCTTAGGAACAGGATTAGGAAACTTTATATTTTTAGATAGTAATGGGGATGCTATACCTACAGGAGACTACTTAACTGCGGATATTAATGGAAATTTAACAACTAGTAGTGGGGATAAAGTAACTTTTAAAGAGGCACAATCTTTTGGTTACATATGGTCTAATTATGTTCTCTTTAATCAAGTTGCTGCTGCTGAAAAAAATAAATGGGTTGAGGATGCTAACCGAACCCAAATTCAAATCCCTGCCCATACTTACATAGGAACTTTTCAGGTAGGAGCTAGTTCTACTATTGAACCTGATACTATAACTATTACAGGGAAGACTAAAGGATCTAATATAACAGAAGATGTTACATTGTACATTCCTTTGGAAGAGGATGAAACATTGGCTATTATTAGAGAATTTAACAGATTGCAGCAAGGATTAGCTGCTCGTAACCCAGACACTGTAGCAGATGGTGCTGCTGGACCGAATCCACCTGGGGTTAATAATCCAATAACTTTATATGGACCTGAGGGAGGCAGTAGACTTAATTACAAAGCTGCTCCCATGTGGTCTCAAATAGGAGGTCTTACGACCTTTAGTGATGACAATAATCAATACACGGATATTTATTTGGAGAACTAATGAAAGGTGTAGTAGAAATATACGGAACTAACCTTAATGGGGAAGAGGAGCTAATCCTACAGAAGGAGAACCTAACTGTTGTTGGGTTTGCTGAAAATATGGTAACTATGTTTACTACCCCCTCTTCCGTTACATACCCCTCTCCTGCTAATGATTTTATTCTAGACTCTTCTAATTATACTGTGCAAGCTATTTCTACTTCAAAAAGTAAAGAACAGTTCCGAAAAAATCAACATGCATATGATACCTCTAACTTGTTACAAAATACTAGCTTTACCGAGCCAGCCGATAATCTTTCTGGGTGGTCCTTAGCTAATGTAGCAGTAAGTGCTAATGCAATAAAAGGTTTTAAGGATGGCGTAAGTGGAACTTTAATAGATACTCAACTTTCCACGGGAACATTTTCCCAAATTGTGACAAGGAATGAGGGAGCTAATGGAGATGGATATTTTATGTATTCTGATACTTTTAATTATGCTAATATGGTATTTTCTATAGATCTAAAATGGAATGAGGATAATCCTCCTGCTCAATTAACTTTAGACTCTGAGAATAAGTATAAATCATATACTCATGTATATTTAGCAAATTTTGCTCCAGTCAATAGATCTGTGTTTGTTGCATGGGATTCTAGCGGGGGTGCCTCTTTGGCGAAAGCCGCAGGAGTTGACATGACCGCTGGTATAAAATACATTGGGGGCGGGTGGTATAGGGTTTTTGTTGCGATTCCAATCCAAGACCCATTACCAGCAGGTCCAGCGGCTCAATGTAGGGCAATAGTATCCCCTTGTTTAGGAGCTTTAGGTACTTTAGATATAAATGATATAGCCACCTCTACAATGGTAGATGGGAGTGCAGGTTCTATTTATGTTTCTCGCCCCCAACTTGAATTAGCTACGCACCCCACTAATTATTCCGAAGTTTCTTCTTTTGTAAGTGTTAGGGACGAGAATATCAAATTTTCTTTGCTTAATCCTCATCTAGGAGCCACAGAGGCAGAGATTATGGGCAGGTACGATTATTATGTATTCAGTGGGGATAGTGGTCTTTCACTAAGCTCAGTTTATAGAGATGGGTATACAGACGATAGAGGGGTATCTGCTTATATTGTAAGCTCTAATACAGTTACACCTCCACCACATCCAGATGACAGAGAGCTTACCCTTGGTGCTAGAACCCCTGTAGAAGACGCATTTAATGTAGAGATAATAAAGGGACAAAACCCCTTTGTCATGAATGCGTCTGCTACTCTTATGCTATCTTCCTATTCTTCTGAATGGACTTATGCTTCTGGATATACTCCTACTATGGGAAGACATGTGGCTTATTTAGGGGCATACACTCCTTATATTTATAACCAAAGCTCTAAAGTGTGGATTCATTATGTGTCGGCTACTACTTATGTGGGGTATGATCAGCCTCTCTCATCTATACAGTTACCGAGAGGTATAGCTGGGCAGCAAAGAATAGTTGATTTGTATGGTCATATAGCACTTTCCGCTAATGGAACTCCTGCTGAGTATGATGTTCCATCTCCACAAGATAGTAATTTTTATAAGCTAATAGATTCTGATTTCTCGTCTACAGGAGAAGTAACCTATAAGTTATGGTTAGACCAAACTGATGGTGGAGATCCTAGCGGAGTAGATGCTCCCTACCTAAATATTTTTGGAGGAGTTGATACTTTAGGGTTATGGGGATTAGATTTAAAAGCTATGAGAGAAGCTGATATTTCTATTAGTGGTGGGCCTGATGTTCATTTCACCAGAGATGGAGCAGGGGCAGCTACAGGATGGATTGCCACAGGAAAGCTACCTGTTTACCCGCTAAGGAAATATAAACTTTATAATAAAGTAGTGTTAACAGATAACTTAGTTACAAATCAAGGGGCTCCTGGGCTTCCTGGAATTTTTGGGAACTATAAAGATATAAAAGTAACTTGGAGGTTGAAGTTCCTATGAGAGGTAATTTTAAATTAAAGCGTATTAACAAGAAGACTGGTGAGAGCGAAGTAATTCTTGAGGAAAAAAATCAGGTAGCTGCTGGTTTTGCTACTGCCATAACCAATGTTCTTACTTCCACTGGATCTAACAATAAGGATGATTACCTATTTAGATATTTTCAACTTGGAGATAATAATTACAACTTAAGCTCTTACGGCGTATCTGCTGATGTACCAGAGGAAAGACTAAAGGGTAAAGTATGGACTATGAAAAGTCCATTAGACATTTCTGGTTATGGAAGAGATAGTATTTTACCTGTAGTTAAAAGGGAAGTTTACTTTTTGGGATCTTTGGAGTCTTACTATAAAACAAAAGTTATGGATAACTTTGTTGATCCCCCAGATGACACGCTGCAAATAGGGGAATACACAAATAAATTCAATAGTGGCATAGATCCAGAGCCTAGAGGAAGTTTAGGTAAGCTCCTTCTATCTAAAACTACTTGGGTTAATGGCTGTGCTAATGCATGGGAGAATAAAATTGAACATAAATTCCATTGGCCTTTATGGGTTTCGTCAGCGGGGCCATCAATATTAGGTCCTGATTTAGCTACCCCAACTACCCATGTTCAGTATAATGGAAGTGCTGGTGTACAAAATATGACCTCATGTAATAGAATTGATTGGGGGTATACCAGTAGTAAGATAGGGGTTCCTTACCCACCTAGAAGAATTAAAAAAAATCAAACCTTTTCTGAATATCATACAGCTAATTATCATGGATCGGATAGTGGACAATTTGAAAGCACTCCTATAGCAGGAGCCCTACAATTCTTTAATAGAACTACTCAGGTAATGGCTTCAACTATTGCTGCTCAAAATAGAGTGTCTTTTATGTATAGGTATAATCTAGAATATTCTTCTTCTGATGCGGGTGCTGAATGGTATCCTCCCTATATTATGCCTTGGGAAACTTATGCTGGTTTTGATAAATGTAAAGAGGATACTTCAGAAGGCGGGTGTCTAGAGAAATGGGATGCTGCATATAGTACCTCTGCTGTTGGTGGGGGTGTGGTATCTGGGAATGTGGAGTGTTCTGCTGGGGAAATGTATGACTATGCTATAGATGTACTTGGCACACCTCCTGGAAACCGTTTTTTGCCATATGGCACAATGAATGGTCCTGGAGCAGATTGTTCTGGGCAGCCTAACTCTGGATTTGGCCCAAAGGGTAATTTTTATAGAGTTTCTGTTTCTTGGAATGATGTTCCTGATGAAGTTCTTAATTTTGATAATGGTATAGTAGAGGGTGCTGTGTGGCAAGTTATGAGCTATAGTTTATTGTCTTCTATAGATACTACGGTAGGAAGTGGTCCTGATTATTGGGGAAATGATTATGAGTTTGAAGGAAGCACAGATCATAATATTACTCCTAGAGAAGTTGCTTATGTATCTAACTCTCAACAAGAATATAACAAGCAAGCCACCCCTTATCAATATATCCATGGGGAAAGACCTTACTATCTTACTACCCCACAATATTTTGTACAAATACCAGAAGCATATTCTACATCATTAAATGATAATACTATAAATGTGAGGCTATTGCTAGATGAGTATCTAGCTAATGGAAAAACTATTAAAGAAGTGGCTCTATTTTTAAAGAATCCTAGTGGTCAGGGAGGGGAAGATGCTCCTTACATGAGTGGATACAAAGTTCTTGATCCTCCTTTGCAAAAGAACATTGAGTTTTCGTATATAATTGATTGGGAACTAAGTGTTATAGATACTGATAGTATTTGATAAGGATCCTATATAAAAGTAATGAAGAACAATAAATCATTAAACCCAGTAGGTCATTTGCAGATCTTTAAGCTGTATGAAAACGGTGATGAAGAGCTTGTATTTGATGAAAATAATGTAATTACCTCAGGAATGGGAGTTGGGTTTGCCCATCTTTTCTCCGCATCTGGTGCATCCAGCATAACTGAATATCAAATATTAAACTTTTTAGTTGGTTCGGGTGGAGATTACGGGGATTACGGAGTATCCTCCTTTAAATTGCAGCTACCCATATTAGTAGCTGATGGTTGGGGTGATAATACTACTTTAGTCACAGAAACTCTAACACCAATTGAAGACGGGTCTCTAGCGGGAGCATCTTTACCTTTCGCTAGAATTAGATTTAGTAACATACATAAAGTGACTACTACTTCTGTACGATATACTTTAGTGGTGGATAGATCTGCTTTAGATACAAAAATAATTAATGAGATAGGGCTTTATATGAGAAATCCTAAGGGGTTAGATCCCCCTGCTCCTATCTTGGTAGCGTATCGGCCATTTACCGATATAGTTAAGACTAGTGATTTTAGTCTCATATTCCGCTGGACCCTACAGTTCTAATGTTTGATAGCAACGACCTATATTCTGTTTCAGGTGGAGTGAAAATATTTAATTATTGGAACCCATTTGTAACCAAGCACGATACCTCCTCTTTCTATAATTGGGAGCAAGATAATTTACCTCTTTACGATTTAGAGGAACGAACTGAATACTTGTGGGAGAAGTTTGGCTACCCCCTTTCCAGTCTACCTGGAATGGCTTATGTAGTGTCTGCTTCTGTGCCAGATATAGTTGCAAGTGCTAATGTCTTTACAAGCCTTTCAGATGCTATAGATGCTCTTCCTGAAATTATTAGAACCCCCACTCTTATTGAGGTGGCTGTATCGGGGAATATGGGTGAGTTAAATCTTGACAATATTAAGATAGTAGACGATGGAGTTCTAGAGATTGTTAATAGAGTGTTCTCTCCTCTATCTGTAAATCAGGAGATAGACGATGGTATATCTTCGTATCTGTGGAGTACGGCAAATCTGGCCTGGAATCCTTATTCCCCTGGAATAGTTAGTGGTTGCACTTCTGGAATGCTAGGAACTATTTCTAGTATGAGTGCTATTTCTGTGTCTGCTTCTACAACACATCTTGCCTACTATGATGTTACCGCAGGAGGAGATTTTGGAAAACAGGCTACTCCTAGAAATTTCGTAGTAGCAGGAAGGGGCGCAGTCGCTGACACCTGGGCTGCCACAGACTATGAGGATTTGATAGGATATGTTTTTGCAGGGGTGGGGGAAACTGCTTCTAACTGGTGGAGATCAGATACTACTTTTTATAATAAACCCATAACACAGGTAAATAATCAACCAGTAAATGCTACGGTAGTAGATCCTACAATGGCATATCTAGATCTATCTACCGTAAGAGGGTATGATGGTACTACTGATGTTATGCCAGAATATGCTGATCTCACATTAGCAAGAGGTATGTGGACTAATAACTGGCTAACTAAAATAAAAGTTCAAAATTGTGACGGTCCTATTTACATACGGGGATTCATTGTAGATGGAGAAAGTACTACAACCACAGGCATAGGGGTTTATAATTCTAATGGCATTACCTTAGAAAATTGTGGATCCATGAGATGTACTGAAGTAGGGTTTGATATTAATAACTCTAAAGTTGATCTCCGCAGACAGGCTATCTCAGCTAGAAACTATGATGTAGCCGATAGAGGAACTCTTACAACCTATGGGTTTAAGGTGGTTGATAGTGATGTAAACTTTGTTACAGACTCTTACACTAGTGGTATAACAGCAACCTTCGCCAGCCAGTTCCATGATTATGGGCTATATCTTGAGAATTCAGTTCTAACTGGTGGGGATAAGATTTCTTCTACTGCACTGACTTCTGCTTTCTATACAGACTTTGCATATAATGATACGGGTATTTATTGTTCTAATTCCAAGTACTCTGTGGATGGAGTAACTACTGCTTGCAACAATGTAACTAATATAGAAGCTAAAAATTCTACTATAGAAGTAGAGCAGTTACGAAGTGCATTGGCTCAAAGCTATGGAATGGTCTTAGATGGTAGTGAGTTTAGGTACAATAAAAATCTTAGATCCGAAGCTATCGGAGCTATGACAACTCTCAAAAACCAAGCAGCACCGAAATCTCATAACTATCCTATACTATTTAATAAAAATGGACAGCACCTTATATTAAAAGGTGGTTCCACTTATGGTCCTACTTATCCTGTAGGTGCTTCTGGGATAGATATTACCACTCTTTATAACCAGGAATTGTATTATCTAAATCATGGGGAGGTCATGGATGATTCTATGAAGCCTGGGGTGGTGGTTGATAACTCTGTGGGAGAGTTTACTTGCTCTAAGTTTATAGGGGGGGAGATAGGGGATAACAGAGATAATGCAGTACCTAGACACTTATCTGTTACCAATAATGGAACAGCTATAGTTAGAGGTCTTACCAATACGGCTGCCGCTACTAACACAGCTTGTTACTTTGATGGTCCTAAGTCCTCTAAATCTACAGCTATTATCGCAGACAATAACTCTAATGTTCAGTTTACTGGTCCTGTGGCTATTTATAACACTGGGTATGGGGCAGTCGCCTTAAATGGTTCTAAAATTAAAGCTTCTCCACCTTTGGATAGAAATCATTCCTTTGTTGATGGGAGCGGTTATAGTTATGATCCCCTAACCTTTAGTGGATGGGGAGGTGGATTGTATAAGGCTACTCCTGTTTTGGAAGTTCATTGCCAAGGGGCTGCTCTTATTGCAGACAACCAATCTGAATTAGTTTTAGAAGATTTGGGAAATGCTTTAGCAATGTGGCCCACAGCAATAAGCACCGATGCTGACTACGCTCTTACAAGTTTAGATTATAGTAGTCTTATACTCTCTGGTGCTGTACAGTTTTATCCCAATGCTCCTAATTTATTAGATGCTACAGCGATGCTTCATACCATAGGAGGTGAAGGGGACTCTGGACACGCAGGAGACTTCTATGGTATTAATGTTAATGGGGCCTTGGAGTATACAGCATACCTCAAAGACTCTGGGTTAAGTTGTTATAGCTTACTATATCAAGGTGCTGGTGGATACAAACACAACGATACTGCTTTAAAAGCTGATATAAAAGCTATTAGCACGGGTGGACCCGCAGTTAGAGTGACTAATAATAGTTCTGCTAAAGTTCAAAATGTTCATTTCCCAATGGGTCAACAAAATGCAGATCAAAGTTTTTATGATTCTTCAACTTCTCCTGCTGGTTGTAACAATTACCAAATTTGGAACATTGAAGATATTTCTCAACTAAATGCATCTTATTGTGTGGTTAGTGGAGAATACCCAAGTAATGCTGGTTATACTGGTCCTAGATCCTTCTACCATAGTGGTGTATTGGAAAATGGGGGGCCGGGAATTGAAAATGATACTAGTACTATTCAATTTACTTTACCTTCAGGAACCCCAGACACTGGATCCTTTGCTGTGTTAGATCATTATGGAAGTGGTGTGCAGTTTACTAACCTTATAGATGGACAGTTATGGAATAAGGGAGGGGAGTCGGTAAGTGCAGGAACTGGATTGTCTTCTTATATGAGTTCTATACAAGTAAGTAGAACTCAAATAACTACTGAAGTTTCTTATGGGGAGGTAGGGTATCAAAATAGAGGGCCGTTTAGATTATACTTCTCAGTTAATCCTGGGGCAAAACTTTTATCTTATGTTAGTGGAGGACCTAAGCTGTTCCCAGGTGGTGGAGAGGCTACAATTGTTTCTGCTCAAGATAACATACCTTACCAGCATTTAGCCCAGGGATATTTATTATCTGGTGATTGTTCTGCTCCTGCTGAGTTTAGTGGGATGTTCCCTGAGATAATTAGTGAAAATATGTTTGAAGTTAGTGGTATAATAGCTACGAGTGGTTATTATTTCCCGTCTTCAATGTTGCCTCCTCAAGGTCCATCTGTATGGCTTGATGAGTCTGCGGCTAACACATTTGCTAATGCTAAACATTGTAATACGAGTTATAGTAATAGAAAAAGATTAGTTAATATATATAAAGCTAAAACTGATCTATACGGTGAAAGTTTCATAGGAAATGAAATTGATTTAGGTTATGGATTTAGAACATCCAATATATTTGATATCAAGAGGAATACATAATGTCAGATGATTTTTTTGGGGATGGTCAAGGGCAACAAGAAGTAGGGTATAAGCCTAGTTCTCATCCGTTTACAGACCCTGTAAGGTATTTTAAAGCTAATGATCCCTATTATTGGGAAGTAGATAATATGCCCATACAACAACTAGAGTCTAATATACTATGGCTTAAGGATCAAATAAGTGTGGGGGGTGTTCTTGAGGTAGGGGATGTTAAACGATCTAACTTTTTAGAGTTAAGACCAGCCTCTGCGGGGGATAATAGAATAGTGACCGTTGAGCCTGGAAGATTTATGGGCAGGGTTAATGATGCCTATGGTACTGGAATCTCTAGATTAGTGGTTGATGCTTACGCTAATTATAAGAATTTGACATTCAGAAAACAAGTAAGTAACACTCTTCCTGATCTTGTATTACAAAAATTAATAGGTAATGTAGTTACTTCTATGGTAGGGAATAATGGTCTATATGATTACTTGCAAACTCATGTAGCAAATGCTTTCCTTTCAAACACGGTAGGTTTTGGAAACTTCTTTACTTTTGATGTAAAAAATGATTTAGGTATATCTAATATTTATAATATTCCTAAAATTAAATTAGCGTTATGGCAACAGGACACTACTACCCATAATTATTACCCTGATCAAACGGATTTACAACAGTTAGCAGTTGAATGGACTAGAGCATGGGGTGCCCCATTTAGAACTGCATTAGTAAATGTTGAAAAGAAAATTTCTATAGAAGTTCCTCCTTTCTCTGATGATGATTATGTTAATAATACTACCTATGTACCTTCTGTTAGAGTGGATTTACTTTTTGTATATACTAAGCCTATAGATGCGTCTTCTACTGTTATTGCCAAGCCAGTAGGCTCTACTGTTGGGTATATCACCTCCCCACAATTGGGTATAGTTAAGGGGGCGGGGATTATATCCTTAAATGGTGGGGGCAAGTGGAATGACGCAATAGTTGACCCGAATTTCTTAGCATCTGACAATTATATAGATAATAAGCAAAACGCAGAGTACTGGTTTGATTCTCAAAATGCCTTCGGTCCTGACGGAAATCCTCAAATTTCTTCTCCTATGGCTGATTTATTGCAAGATGATATTGGTACTAGTGGAGTATTTGGAAACTTCCCAAGCCCAGACGATCTTATGAACTTGGCTCCTTACTTAGCACAAGAACTAAATGGAACTACTTCTTTAGCTTTAGTTGGGCAATCCATATTGCCTATAGCTTATATTTTTGTTAAAAAAGGCGCAACCAATATTAACAATAGTGATATTTTAGATATTAGACCTTTCTTTAGGACTGCTGAATTAGCTTATAACGAGCGTTGTGGTGTAGCGGCAGCTAACCCTCCTGCATCTATAGCCAACCCTTTCGTAACTGAGGCTAATGTAAGAGACCAGAATTCGAAATTGTACGATGCAATAGAGAGTATAATACCAAAAATTGTTGTAACTCCATTTGCTGTAGAAAGAACAGAATTTATAAAACCTCAGGGTGAGATAGTCTTTTCAAAACTAGGGCTCACTCAATTACAAAATATAATTTGGGATATCCCAGGTATCCCAGAGGAAGATAAAGAGAACTTAGTTAGTGTTCAGTTTAGACTTACGGGGCAGGATTCTGATCCAGCAGGGGGAGATATTGATAATACAAATAGGATATTCTTCACAGGAGGAGGCATGGGTCCTCTTGAAGTTACAAAATTGCAACTGAATATAAGCGATGGAAATGTCGATGGTTCAGATGGACTCTCTAACCAAATATTCAACTTTCCTGTAGATGTGGGGGGGATTGAAGGAGCTAGGACCGTTAAATTACTAACTACAACCGCAGGAGGGAACAATGAAAATGAGGTCGATTGGTATCTGTATGTGTGGGGTTATACTACTAGGGATCTCATCGACCCCGTAACAATTTCCTTTTAAATAATGTCTTGGCTTTCTTGCAGACTTAGACCATCTGGACATCCTCCTCCTGGAGATGGTGGTCCTGGAGGGGGAGGAGGTGGTGGTGGAGGCTGCCAAGGCCCTGGATGTAATAATGAGGATGATTGCGGGTCCGAGATATACTGGACTTGTGATGAAGAAAATAATGGTACTGCTGTCTGTACATCTCGGTCGTTTGATTATACGGAGATTCCTGGTGTTAATCTAGAAATATGTGATTTTCCTGATTCATTTAAGAAAGCAGATACAGAGGGTAATCTTAAAACATGGTATAGGGAATCTGCTGGGGGGCAAGCTACCTGTAATGCTAATTGCGGAACACTATGTACAGGGTATGTATGCAATGGCCCTCCTGTTAATTCGGATTTTACTGCATTTAACTGGCCTTGTGATAAAGCAACTGTAGAATCTTATATTTTATTTGATTGCACTGATGATGTAAATAAATGCCCCTTGAATGATTGCGATGGTAGAGACGGAAAAAGGTACTACCAAGACCCAAATATATGCCAAGATTCTGAACCAGACTGTAAAGGGGGTGAGGATGATGGGGGTGGTGGTGAAACACTCCCAGGATCGTGTTGGGAATGCCCTAGTTCTTCCCCAAATAAAGGACCTTGTACAGAATTATGTACACAAATATGGGATATAGCTTTAGGGGAGTGGGTGTGTCCTGAGTTTTGTTTTGCTGAAAAGGCTGACTGTAATGCTGCCTGCCCAAAAACTTGTTGGGATTGTAATGAAGAAACTGAAGAATGTGTTGAAAATGATTATTTTTATACCGATGAATGTACTTATGAGTCAGCCGATCAATTAAAATGCGATACAGAATGTGATGATAGTGACCCATGTGATTACACATGTACTAGATGGTATTGTATTGATGGGGGATGTACCTGGGATAACGATAATTCAACTTGGTCAGATTGTGTAGATTCCGAGACAGTTTCAGATCCTCTCTGTGATCCTCCTACAAATACAACAGATGCTAACTGTGATGGAACTACGGGGGATTATGAAAGTAATGACTCTTATTTTGCTACTAAAAAAGAAGCTTTAGACGATGATTGCGTTACCTGTGAAGCACAGTATACCTGCACTCCTGGAAGTGGACAGCCAGGAGCGGAAGGGCAGTGCGAGGATAATTGTACAGGTACTTTTGATTCCGATGATGAGACATGTGACTACGGGACCAAGACCTGTTATTCTGATCCAGGAGATTGTTATGAAAATGCGCCCTCTTGTGATTGTGATGATATAGTAGTTTGCCATTCATGTATCAGTTCCCAATGTGATGATACTTGTACAGTATGCGAAGCGACGAATAACGGGGACGGCACTTGCTCTTATAAAGGGGCTCTAGGAGGTACTGGAATATGCGCTGGGCTGTCGTGTTTTGCATTTGTTCAAGGTAAGTGTGCTTATAAAGGCAGCGGTGCGCTGCCTACCTGTAAGGCATTGTGTATGGATAATGCTCTTGATGATTATTGTTACGAATGTCCTGGTGACGGCACAGATTGTTGTACTAAAACATGTAAGGGCGAAACAACAAGTGCCCCAGGAGGTGATACCATCATATCATGTCCCTCTGACAAAAATTGTTTTACTACGAAGGACGCATGTGATTTAATTAATAACTGTAAAAAGGAGTGTTGGTGGTGTGATCCAGGTGGCCCTGTTGCATCGCCAGGAGGAGAGTGTAAGAAGATAGATGTGGATTGTGAATTTTTAACTGATGGGGACTGCACAACATTCGGTGCTGCAACTTATTATAATTCAGAACCAGATTGTCAAGGTGCAGGGTGTGGATCGGAATCAAACTGGAATAATAACGAGACGGCACAACAACTGGTATATGGGTATGATTATGTGGATAGTGTATATGAGAGAAACTTAAGTAATAGAAAGTATTACATGTATAACTCTCCATTTGTACCTGTAGAGAGGGGTAACTTACCAGCAGACTTATTTAAAGAAAGAGTTCATGCTTCCGTATATGCTGTTTATAATATGAATAAAGATAGCAATATGTTGTTCTCGGATTTTGCTTACACTAACCTGAATAATACTAACTTGGAGAAAAGTTTAAATGGGTCCCTAGTTACATTAATTAATGAAGTAAAATTAGCTACTGGTAAATCTATCAAGCCTCAAATTTTGGGGACCATTAGAAATCTATTAATTTCTGATAGACTTTCTTCTCTTGATGTGAATGATTTAATTAGGTATCTTACCAATATTAAAAATATTCAAGATGATTATTCTGACACAAGAGGAGAAACAGGTATCCCAGGAACGCACGGATCTGAGGCTACAGCTTTAAAAATGGCAGGAGAGAAGGCGTATTCTTTATTACCTAAGTATTATGAGGGGGCAGTTAAAGAAAGGATGCGTTTGTGGAAGACCATAGCTACGGATCTTAATAAGAACATACCTATCACCTTATCAGATGGTACTGCATCTCAATTATACTACAGTGTTAGTGATACGGTAGTGGTGGGTTCAGGAACTCTTACTATGAGTCCAGGTGATATTCAAAAGATCACATCTTCTGATGGTAGTATCATATCTCTGCCTGTGGCTGGTGATCAGGATAGAGCCCAAATACTGAAGATAGAAGATTTGCAAAAAATAATGTATTTATTGGGTGATGAATACTCTATCTCTATGAATGTTAAGACTGATGAGACCTTAAGGATGGACGAAAGATACTCTGTGTCTGGGCATAGGGCAGATTCTTACATGTTAACTTTAGAGGTATCTACTATTACTGATTTACCTAGAACTAATTCTTTTGTAGCTAATACTCAAGCTAACTACACTTTCCAAAATAAACAGTCAGTGAAAACTAATTGGGTTCAAGATTACCCTTGGCCTTATATGGTTTTCTATGTAGATTCAGACGATCCCATATTCAATTACATAACGAATGATGGGACCATTACTGTAACCACTAAAGATTTTACAGCAGACTTGTTTGAAAATGATCCTACCTTAAACATATACCCCAGGAGAATTCCTACAACTATTGTTCTTATTCCTACAAACTTAGATAAGTATGTTCCTAACCATGTAGTCTCTACCCAAGGCGACTATGGCGAGAGAAACCTTAAGTTTATAATGAATGCTGACCCCAAACTAAGTGATAGTTGGGAACCTCCTTATCTTAAGCAAACTTATGAATATACAGACGAGGTTTCTGCTCCTAACGATATCGCTAAGTTCTCCTCAGTTTCGTACAATTTTGATGCTGATAATATGGCTAGTCTGAAGAGGTATACTAATGATATAGAGGTTCTTCCTAGACCTATCTTCGGGGTAAAAGAAGTTCTTACTACCCTACAAGAGTTTAAGGAGAATTGGATTTTGCCAGATAATACTGTTAACTGGCCCCAAGTATTTGAAAATATCCCTCGTAGCAAGATGAAAGATCTATACAATGAATGTAGTAATTGGGAAAAACTCAGATCTAAATTGGGATTAGGCAAGGTCTCTACTAATGATACTGTTAATAAAAAGTATCCCAAAGTTAGAGATGTTAGAAGTAATAATAAGAAGATAACTGATCCTGACTACGATACATATATTAGAGTGGTACAGAAACCAATTATAGATATACAACCACCCCCAGGACCATTATAATGAGTTTAGTAGCTACTATATTAGATCCCGTTGACACTTTACATGCCCCATGTACTCCCCTTACCACAATTCCCAAGGATTCGGGAATTTGGAATGTACTTGTGAATAATCAACAGGTTCATTTTGTAGGGGGTCTGCTAGATATTCATCCATGGGCGGGAGATGATTGTGAGATACCACATATTCCTTACTTAGGCCCTAATTCTAGTAGAGTTATAGTGTACCCTCTGCAATTGGGTGGGGTTCCAGTGCAAATAGCAAGAATGGGAGATTCTTATGGTGCAGATGAGGGAGTCTGTGGGGTAATACTTGCCCCTAAGACAAATACTACAGTATTCGCATACTAAGGAATTTTTTATAAATTATACTCTATTAAATTTAATAGGGTCTACATAATAACAGACGGGTATCCACCCGAACATACTAATTGGAGAGTAAAAATGGATTATAACACTAAAGTAAGTGATGATTTTGTGAGCCAACTTCTTGAGACTAACGGATGGGATAAGGCTGGCGTTCGTATTGATGAGAATATTAAGGGTGCTGGTCCTGAAGTGGAAGGTGCTAAAGAAGTTGGTAAGAGTGCTTACGACAACGAAAAGAATGACCCTAAGGGTATTACTGAGGAAAGCAACTGCTGCCCTCTGTGTGAAGCTGATTTTGGTGAGTACGAGCTTACCGATGAAGCCCTTCAAGAGCATGCTGCCTCTATGATGGAAGTTTTCTCTGAAGCTGGCCTCATTTCTGAGTCCGTTGAAGAGTCTTTCATTATTGAAAATGCTGATGAAATTTTGGAAGTTCTTTCCGAAGCTGGTTTAATTGTCGAGGCTGTTGACGAAGACTACGAGTAATGGGTAAGTTAGAAGAGTCAGGAATGAGCATTGGAGACTATGCTATGTCTCTGATAGACTCTGGACAGGTATCTAAAAAGGGCTCTACTCCTGAAGTGGCTCGTCCTAAAGAATTACCTGTTACAGATGTCGATATATCTGATGTGAATATTCCTAGCTCTATGGTTGAACAAGTTCTCCAAGAATCTTTTAGTATGGGTGAGGCTCCTAAGCGGGAAACCGTTAGGGAGCCCTTACTATCTGAACAAGAACTTCTTCAAGAAAAAATTATTAGTCTTAAGTCTGAATTAGTTGAGACTATTAATAAGTTAACTTCTCTGGTTTCTGAAATGGCAGGAATGACAGTAGGTTTTACAGGAACCCAAGCTTTAAGTACTGGAGGTAGTCATGGAAATAACAGAAATCCTAGAAAAGTTAGAAGAAGAAAACGCTCTAACTGAAAAGAAAAGTAGCCGTTACCCCTCTGGTAGAGGTAAGTACAAAACCAAAGGGAAAAGTGGTAACTTAGCTATTAAATCTAGAGTTAAAGTATATTCTACTATTAAAAAAGCACTAAGTTCTCACGGCCCAGGACATATTTTTTCTACTAAAGGATCAAGAAGGCTGTATGTTATATCAAAAAGAACTCATGGTGGAACAGACTCAGAATCAGTTGTTAATGGTAGAATAGCTAAAGGATTTACTCCAGGAAGTGCTACTCCTAGTGCTGAATGGGGATCAGTAAAAGATCATGCATCGAGAGTTGGACATAAATATAGAGGAAAGGATGCTAAAAAACTTTCTGCTGAAGGTAGAAGAAAAGCTCGCAAGGGTAAAAAATATAAAAGAAAAACACATAAAGCAAGAGGACAAAAATGAATTTACTAGAAGATGTATTTATTATTGAGAACTTACAAGTTATTAATGAAGGTAGGGGATCGGGACCTATGAAAATTTGTGGATGCTTTCAAAGAGCAGATGAGGCTAATAATAACAAAAGAATTTATAGAAAGCCTTTATTAGAAAGGGAAATTACTAAGTTGGCTGATGCTATGACTGAAAGAAGACTGATGGGGGAACTTGATCACCCACAGAACGACTCAGTTAAACTTTCTAATGTATCTCATCTTATTACTGGTCTCAACATGAAAGGCAATGAGGTTATCGGTGAAGCTGAAATCCTTAATACTCCTGCTGGTAAAGTGGCCCAAGCTCTTATTGAGGGTGGCGTTAAGATTGGTATATCTTCCCGTGGAATGGGTACTGTTACGGAAGAGTTGGATGGTAAGAGATATGTCAACGAAGACTTTAAATTAATTACTTGGGATATTGTTGCTGATCCATCAACCAGAGGTGCTTACCCTGGTCTTACAGAGTCTACCGAGATCCAAGAGATCATTGATAGAGTGTACCCAGAAGCCCAAAAGGTTAAGAACTTTACTACTCTTCTTAAGGAAGAACTAGTAATTGAGCAGGATAAACCTGCCGCTCTTAAGAAAATTTTTACAGCTAATGTTGCGATGCAAAAGCCTGGAGCGCGGGAGGATGTTCCCCAGCCACAGCGTTTCTCTGATAAACCAAGGCACCCCTCTGCTAGACCTACTAATACAGCAATACCCGTTGTTCAGAGAGGACCACGGGCAGGGAAACCTCTTGAAGCCACCCAATTCGTTAACTATATTAGAGATAGGTTAGAGGAGAAGACTAGACTTCAAAAGGAAACTCAAAAAAGATCTAAGAAAACTAAATTTGGTAGAGTAGCCACTTTTAGAACTTCTGGGGGAAAAACTGTAAAAGTTCAAGATTATAAAGCTTCAAGAGGTGGGGGAGAAGGTAGCCAAGCCCATGCTTTAGCGGTTGATCTAGAACAACT
>Ga0080013_1001208_pt1 | contig 34923 bp, 32 predicted proteins | sample ETNvirenome_6_85_FD_69236 | JGI IMG/M metagenome (GOLD analysis project Ga0080013, IMG submission 69236) | Marine viral communities from the Pacific Ocean - ETNP_6_85 (SPADES assembly) (version 2) | ecosystem: Environmental > Aquatic > Marine > Oceanic | place: Pacific Ocean | collected 2013-06-19
TTGATTCTGATAGTGCTATTAGGTGTTTATTCGTAGTATGCTGAATATCTAGATTATTAAATTGAATTTCAAGATTAAAATTTTCAAAACCAACAGCATCAACAAATCTATCTGACATATTTTGCAAGTTTCTCTGAATTTCACTGAAAGTCTTCCCCTCTGCCTCTCCTCTGATCGAAATTGAAGCAGCGAGCCCGCCCACGCAGGCAGTTGAAACAATGAGTCCCTCACCATGCTGCTTTAAAAGATCATAGTCAATTCTTGGAAATCTATAGAATCCCTGTGTGTAAGACTTCTTGACTAGAGTAAAGAGATTTTGTAGGCCTTGTGCATTTTTAGCAAAAACTACAAGATGATATCTCCTCTTCCACATGTCTCGGCTGTAGTCTGACTTTGTGTCATCTTCATTTTCGACAATTAGGCCGGCGCTAATTTCATCCTCAGAATCAATATCAACTTTTTCTTTCGACTTCTTTGCAGTTCTTGCAAGTCTTGCTTGTTCCTTATGATCTTCATACTCAACTCTCCAGCTCCTAAGAGAGGGAACAAAATAAAATTCCACTCCATAGATCTGTCTATACTTTTGACCACGATCTTTGAGTTTTTTTGCATAAGCATGTGCATGTGCCAAACCATTTCCGTTTCCATGATCAGTAAGCGCCCATGCATCCATTTCGTTTGATAGAACAAAGTCTATGTGCTGATTTGGATATCCCAGACCATCATATGGAGAGCCTGTTCCGCTGTGTGCATGAAGCCCCACAAATCTATTAGGGAGTATGATATTTTTAAACTTTGACATGTATGTGCACCTTACCTTATAAGATTATTATAAAACAAAATAAATATTTTTACACGCGCTAAAATAAATTGAGCTGCTCAATTAGTCTTCTATCTGCCTTACTTATTTTTGTGGGTACATCAACTATGACAGTTACGTAGTGGTTTCCCCTTTCTGGATCCCCTACATCTATTGGGAGGCCCCTTTCTTTAATACTCATCATCGTATGAGACTGTGTTCCCGGGGGTATGAGAAGATTTATCTTTCCATCTATCAGATCTAGATCTATGGTGCATCCTATTGCTGCCTGTTTAAACGAAATCCTTCTTGTTCCATAAACATGAGGGCCTCGTCTTTCAAATCTCTCATCTTTTTTAACAGATATATTTATTAAAAGATCTCCCGGAATTGTAGACCCCGGTTGTCTGTGACCGCATCCCTCTAGCCTCAACTGATTCCCATCAGCAACTCCCGCTGGAATGCTGATATTTAGAGATCTTGTGTTGTCTAGCATTCCGCTTCCACGACATTGTGAACAGGGAGTTTTGATAACGACTCCAGCTCCCCCACATTGTCGACAAGTCGTGGTGACTCTCATCGCTCCGGCATCATACATGACATTACCAGCACCTTTGCAGACATCACATGCAGTGATATCATTTTTATTCTGGTATCTCTTTCCATCACATCCACCGCAACTGACCCCTGCTGAAAATGTTATTTTCTGAGTAGACCCGTGAAGAACATCTTCTAGGGTCACCTGTATATTATGAGAAACTGACTCTCCCTTAACTACAGAGGACTCATATCCAGACTTTCGAAATGGATTTGATCCTGCTCCAAATGTTTGATTGAAAATATCAGAAAAGTGCTGAAAAATATCATCGCCGCCAGAGTGAGAAAAACCTCCCATGCCGCCGTCCGGGAAAATGTCATAGCTTCTTCTTTTTTCTGAATCTGAAAGACATTCATAAGCTTCAGAAATTTCTTTGAATTTCGTTTCAGACTTCGGGTCATCAGGATTTTTATCGGGATGATGTTTTAAAGCTAGCTTTCTATAAGCTTTTTTAATTTGATCATCATCAGCGCCTCTATCGACACCCAGAATACTATAGTAATCTTTTCCCATCTATTACCATTACTCAATATCACCGTGATATTTTTCTATAAGCATAATATTTGCTTCACTACATCTAGAGAGATAATCGCTAAGATCTTCTTTAGAAGTGCATACTTTAACTCCACTCTGTGCTAGCATTAGGTTGAATTTCGCACCCGCGGGAAGCCCAGCACAGAAATATACAATTGGCTTTTCCAGAGCCTTAAAATACCCAGCTTCAAAGATGGATCCCATGTCCTTTCCGTGAGTGTTACACACCATCAAGTCAGATTCATGAAGATGATGAAGATTTCCCTCATACGTGGACTTTTGGGTAGCCAGGTCTGCATCTGGCGGACATACAAAAAAGTCACGAGGTGAAAAGATCTCGAATCCATTTGACTCTAATGCGTGAATAATGTCATTTACTTCTTGATTTGCCACTGGATTAAACCAGGAGCTCGCTATATATGCCTTCATTTTTCCTCCAAATAAGACATCTTTATTATATTCTATAAAGGTTATTTTTTTTAACTTAAAAATCTTTTTTGCTTAAGAAATCTTTTAGACCACTCAGCCCATGAATTGAAAATAATAGTCTTTTCATAATCATTGATTAAATTCTTTTCTCTATACACACATAGAAATTTATCTATCCTTCGCTCAAGGTCTGATCGGCTTTTAGAATTATGAGAATGTCCTCTCACAAATGCTGGAATCTCTGAAGAGTCTAGCAAGTATTTTGCAAAATCTCCATCCACATCACTAGGACCGTGAATAGAGGTGTAATACTCTCTTCCCCTTCCATATACAGAAAAAGGATTGTCACTCTTGTGTCCCTGACTAATATGCTCTAATTCATGTCTTACCGAATTAGAAATTTCATCTCTTAATATTTTCATATCACTGTCTCTTAAATTTTCTGGCAGCTCTACGAGAATGTGCATTCCTATGTCTGAGATTCCGAGAAGCGGTTTATCTGAGGCGCTCACATTAAATCGATCAGAATTCCTATCAATTTCAACTGTTATCGATAAGTCTGTGTCAACATGTTCGATATATTCATCTGTGAGAGTGGACTTATCGATTCTTAGCGGAAAGCTACCCGGTCTCATCTCCAATAATTCGTTTGATTTAGTTTCGAGGTCTAATATGAATTCATCTCTATTGACCTGCCTAGTATATATGATCGTTGTCATACCTTTAATCAATCTCATGACATCGCGTGTAATAAAATTGGTTAGAGAGTGAAGTCTCTTGTCCTGTGTTTTACGAGACAATTTAGATGTCATAGAGAGATTTATAGCTTATTGTCATTCTACGTATATCTTCCATTAAAGAATTCCAGATATTTTCAAACACAGTGGCCCCTCCGGGATTGTTTGTTCCATTGATATCTTCTCTCCGTCCTTGATAGATAGTGTCTTCGGGGTGATATTCAAAAATATCATTCTTTGGCTCTGGCCAGTAAAGATTTGTTCCTCTGCTGGTCCACTCATCATTAATGTTGACTCGGAATGTCTTGACATAGTGCATATCCGGTCTACTAAAGTCTATTGCAACTGATGTCTCTGGAAGAACTCTAATTAGCTCTCTTGCCATAGCTGCAGCTAAAATATTATCAGCTGCCGGTTGTATTTGAACATCCTGTCTTTGACGTATGAATCCCAATAAATCTTTCAAGTTCATTCTCATTAGGTAAAATGATGTCATACATTTTGGAAGAATCATTCGGGCGTCCATCATGGACACGTCCCTTGAATCTGTCATGTCAGAATAAAGCTGTTTTGACTCCAATACCAGATCTTTCCACCTCTCAAGAAATTCTGGGGAATTTTGAACTGCCTCTGGAATGACTGCGGGATCATTTCTTAAATCTCTGTCACCAGTACATTGAGCAGCGAAAGATCCCGCACGATGTCTAATAATATGTGTTACTTCTTGAAAAGAAAGGCCACTTAATTTAAATGTAAACCCCATGCATTCCATGGGAGTGGGAAGAGCACGAAAGCAAAGTACATCTTCAAGATTCTTGCTAAGCTCTCTTTGTGAAACATCCGGTGAAGTGTCACCAGGGTCATCTGCCCAAGTTGCCTTTACATACTGCCATGCTACATTAAGTGCCTGTTGGTGAGTTGGGTAATCAACAAGCTCAACCTTGAGAGCTTTAAGATTATTAAAAAATTCTGTCTGGGGATCTTGATCAAATTTAAGATCCATTGGAAGTGTGATGGGTTGTAAATTTTTATTCTGGGGCATTGATCTTTCTCCTAGATTGATCATTATATTGGGTGTTTTCAATAATTTTAAAAATTTCTTCAAATTTTGAAAAAGTTATTATGTTATCATTTTTCCAAACTTGCTTATTATAGCTTTTCATTGGAACACAGCATTTAATGCCGTGCTGTGAATAGTCTTCTGCATGCTTTGGTGAATCATCGATTGCAAAAAGTATAGATCCGCTATCGTAATACTCAGAAGTTGCACACCACCTAAATTTCTCAGTACTGAACTCTATCTTGTCGAAGACAATATCGTGATCAGACAGCCATCCGTATGTGTCATAAAAGCATCGTATATTATCTGCGGGCCTTGCGGTCAATAATTGAATCCAGCATCCTCTTTCCCTTAGCCCCTTTAAAAATTCTACAGCCCCTTCGACGGGAGAAAGACTTCTAAACCCGCCCTCTGCTACAAAATCTAAAAAAACACCCTCGGGATTAATTCCATGCTTAACTAAATCTGTTATAAAATAATACTCCGGCGATTCAACATCTATGTCTATATTGTATCTATTTTCTACCCATGAAGAAAAGTTATTTCTAAAATCTGCTATGACATCATCAATATCAACAATAACTACCGGTCCCTTATTCCATCTCTTCTTACCATGAGAATGACGCAAGTTTAAAAAAACGTCTTTATCATCAAAGGCTTTTAAAAAGTTATCGCTAGAAATTTCCCATATATTCAAAATAGATAAAATATATCTAAACGCATCCACAGACTCAAACAGAATCTTGCATTTATCAATCTCCCTTCTATTATGTTTGTGATCTTTAAAGTTAATCGCTGAAATGAGAGAGCTGACCTCAGAATGAAGAGCAAGAGATAGAGATTTTGTTATTTCCTCTTTTTCATCATCGCTCAACGACTCAAGATCATAAAACAGATCATTAAACTCTTTTTGAGATTTAAAAAGCTCTTTAACACTTATCAAGAAAATTCTCCTCAATTCTAATATTTTTTATCATATTTATTAGGTCTTCTTTGCTTGTTGAATTAAAGCAAAGATAAGAGGCATCTCTATCAAATAATATGTCACCAGATTGAATATCTAGATCTATCCCTTCAATTATCTCAACAAGGTGGTCTACGGATGTAAACATGAAATCTTTTTTTAATTCTGAATGTGATAGTTTTCCAGAATTAATAATCATTTTTGAGTCTTTCATGAATTATCCTATCCTTCTTCAAATAGGCATCATATAGATCATCCGCAGAATACCCTGTTAAGATTATTAACGAAAAAAAATAATTAAAAGCATCCACTATTTCTTCTAAAAACTTATTCTTATCAAACTCTTTGATTTCTGTTGTTCTATGAGGTTTCCAGTTTTTCAAATGCTGGAGTGCTTCAAACATTTCTTCAACCCCTCTAAGAGCAATATCTCTGCAATACTGCTGATGAGATTTTTCACATAAGTCAAGCGGCCACTGAGGGTTGCACGAAGGATATTTTTCGATAAGATCGATCATAAACCTCTCCCTTAGCTCAAACATTTGTCTCAGGCAATCAGTATCTATATCAGCGAGATGTTTGACTTTTGACTCGTCCACGTTATTTTCCCTAGCTGGCTGTTTTTGACAGCCCTTCTACTTCGGACAGAAGCTTTGAAACTTGTGATTCTCCCATCTCTCTATATTCTGGAGTTAAAATTAAAAATCCTTCGTCTGATTGTGACTCTTCGACGCTTAATGTTCTAAGATTATCTGTTACATCAGTTCCAGTAAGAATTGCTAATTGAATTAACTTTGCTATTTGAGAAATTACCTCGTCTGATAATTTATAAGAATTCATCTCTCCCTCCATCTTTGAGCTAATGATCTAGGTCAATAATACATTGCCTAGTTATAGTTGTAATATAACACCTGTAGAAAAATTGTTCAATGAAAAGAATAGTCATTTCAGATACCCATATTGGAAGCAGATTCTATAAGTCTGCAGAGCTACTTCAGCTCTTAAAATCAATTGAATACGATCAAATGATATTGGCTGGAGATATTATAGACTTTATTAAGATTCCTGTTTTCACGGAAAGGTGTATTGAGATTCTTTCTGCTATAGACAGAGAAAAAGAAGTGATCTATGTAGTGGGAAATCATGATGAAAGCCTGATCGATCTCGTCGGTAAGGAGATGTTGGGTGTTAAATTTGTTAAAAAATATGAATTTGAAGAAGGAAATAGAAAATTTAGAATCGAGCATGGAGATTCCTATGATTCGGGATTTCTTCATAGAAAGCTTTTTGTTAAATTTGTGTCATTAATTCAGAATGTTCTTGAGAAAATATTTGATTTTGACTTTTCAACATGGTGGACAGAAAGGCATATCAAAAAGCACAAGCTGAGAAGTATAATCGATATTTTAAAATATAACGATGACATTGACGTGTTCATTATGGGACACACTCACAATCCGGAAGCATTAATATGGATCGACTCAGATCAAAATATTAAAACGTATATCAACTCTGGAGATTGGGTAACTCATCAAACCTACGTAGTAATAGATGACGGAGTCTCAAGGCTTAGAACTTATGAGGGCAACTTTTCAGCTGCAATTACAAGCGAGCTGGATTCTGACCTTTCTTTTAAGAATGAGTGATAATCGTTGAGAGCATGGTCCTTGGGCTCTACATCTCTCCACCTTCCTAGGCAAAATATCTTATAGGCATCAGAAGCATACTTTCCGATCCCATAAAGTATCTCTGGTGAATCTTTCCAGTCGTCTTTAATGTAACCATCAGACATTTTTATGAGAGCTCTAGACCTCCTTTCTGATAATCCTAGAGGCTGTATCATCTTCTGTATATCATTCTGATTGGCGTCGGCTACGGACTTAGGATCTGGGTATTTGTCAAAAAATTTCCACATATAGGGTTCGGCGTCAACCCTCTTAGTAAGATTGCAAAATATGCAAGCAACAAAAATCTTCCATGGATCATGCCATAAATGCTCTTGAATTAAATTATAGGGAGACTTTGGTGGGATCCACGACATATAATACCTCTACAAATATTAAATCATAATATGTAAATGTACACCAATTTTCCTCACAGCGGTCGTTTCTTATGGAATCTTTTTAAAATTTCTTTCCTATCCTTATATCTCTTCAAATCTACGACAACTGTATCACACTGAGCCTCTTCTATCTCACAGTCTACGTCTTCATGGGATTCTCTTAAATCTGTGACTAAGAGTTCTGCCTTTATAGTTTTAAAATCTTTTTTCTCCTCTCGGCGATCATTGATTTCATCAAGCCTTCCAACAACCCTTCCTAGAGAGAACAATGCACATGCAGCTGCGCTTAGAATAAAAAGTGTCCACGCAAATTTCATTGTCATGATAATTCATCACTTATGTCTATTGCTTCAGAGATCAAATTCACCACAGTGTAGGGATCGCAATTAGAAGCTGGCCTTCTATCTTCAAGATACCCCTTCCAGTCATTTTTAGCTGTGTCTCTAGGAATTCTAATTGATGCTCCTCTATCTGCCACGCCCCAGCTAAATTCATCTATTTTTTGAGTCTCGTGTAAGCCTGTCAGCCTTTCGTGATTAAGTTCACCGTAGCCCTCTATGTGAAAATCATGTCTTTGTCTCATTGTTAGAAGAAGCCTTTCAAAATATTCTTTTCCGCCAGTTTCTCTCGTCCTTAATGTACTGAAATTAGTGTGGCATCCGCTTCCGTTCCAGTCACCCTTTATTGGTTTTGGAGAGAAATCGATATCTAGCCCTCTCTCCTCTGCGAGAGCACAAAGAATATATCTAGATATGATTAAATCATCTGCTGCCTGAAGCGGATCTTTGGCGAAGCACTGATATTCCCACTGTCCCGGAGCAACTTCGGCATTCATTCCAGTTATTGTTAAGCCGGATGCCAGGCATGATAGGGTATGATGCTCAGCTAGCTGTCTTCCTATAGCCTTATCTCCTCCAACACTACAATAATATGGACCCTGAGGTCCTGGGTCATTAAAGAATCCTATTGGCTGAGAATCCTGGACTATAAAATATTCTTGCTCAAATCCCCACCATGAGAGCTGCGCCGGATGAGAGCTCAAAAAAGATCTAAGACTAGATCTAGTATTGCTATCGTGAGCCGTTTCATCAGGATTAAAAACCTCACAGAGGACGAGAGTTTTATTTCTAAATCTATACAATCTTACGGGCAAAAGAACTCTTTCGGAGTCGTCTCCTGGAGCCTGATTTGTAGAAGATCCATCAAAGTTCCAAGAAGGAACTGAATCCAGAGATCCATCCCAGCTTTCGAGAACTTTTATTTTACTTCTCAATCCCTGCGTTTTATTTCCATCTAGCCACACATACTCAAGTAAGTTCACAATTATCTCCTTTGGTCCTGAATAAATTTTTTCTATCGGTCAAGGCAATACTGTGGAGATTGACGGACATCTTCAAGAAGCCCAGCCATATCCAGCCCAGCACAGTCTATTTTTGTTTTAACGAAGTTATAATGGTTGCAAAATCCCTCGAACGTTCCCCGTTCACAGCCTTTGTGAATTGTGGTGCACGAGCTTCCGTCATCATTTTTAGGGTGATCAAGCGGAATTCCCAGGCCAATATTAACAGCTTTCCACAAAGCTTTGAGTGCCTCTATCTGCTCAGGATAAAACCACAAAAAGGGATCTTTCTTTTTACCATGGACCCACCCATTTTCCTGGATGGGCCTCTCTCCAAAGCCGTGATCCACATACCAGCTCTGATATTTAGGGTAATATGCATTGGAAATCTCTATCCCTATGCTTTTCTTATTCCCTTGTTGCTTGCTGCAGTGCCAGGCTCCGTGTTGTGTATCTAGAAGCTGATATATGGTTCCATCGTTATCCAGACAAAAATGAACTGATATTCCCTTGTTATTCAAGATTCTCGCACATGATTCTGCAGAAAGACACACATCCCAGTGATTGACAAACATCGTGGGCTTTCTATCTTCCTTTCCGCTATTGTCATAATATCTTCCCGGCTTTATCGCCAGGCCATCTGGCTCGTCCCACAAAATAACCTTATTCCACTCAATTGGAATGAACTTTCCATTATGAACAATGTGTTTGTCACCTGCAAGATAGGAATTAGCAGGACGCCTAGGCTCGAAATCAGAGATATGAGCCTGTCGATCGGTCCATATTCTCCTATATGTTCCTGGACCACATAGCCCATCTGCTGTCAATCCGTGCTCTTTCTGCCATTTCTTAATAGATTTAACGAGCTCGTCATCAAAATGTTCACATCCAAACCATGATGGAAGCCATCCCAGTTTATTAGAAGATGATGAATTATAAAAATCCTTATCCATTATTTTTTACCATATTTTAAAAACATTAATTATCTATTCCCGGAATAATATTATCATAAATTATTCTAATTGTTTCATTGGGTCCTGTAGTTTGAAAAGATCTTTTTTGGGGAAGAAGCCGTTCGTAAATTGATCTATCATTTCCCGCTCCATGGCATCTATCTCCAACAAACCACGCGTCAATATTTTTATCAAAATGTTTAAGGACATGAGTCTTATCCCAGCCTCGCGGGTATATATCAAGTGATGTATCACCGCCCAATGAGACTATAACATTTTCAATATATCTTGATTCTAAAAAGAATAGCAGCTGTGATCTTAAATTTGGCCGTATACTATATTTTTTATCAATCTTAGAAAATTTTTCTCTTTCTTCACTATTTGCACACCTGCCTATTGGAGACCAATTGATTAACGAACCTCTTATTGAGACAAAATTCCCTGTGAGCGGACCTTTTCTAAAATAATCATTCACATATTTGGTCTGCAATCTTAGAATTCCCTGGAGTAATGAAGAAAATCTTTCTCCTCCAATTTCCTCTCTCATATTCTTTTCATAAAATGATATCCACTCTCCCTCGAATCTTTTAAATGCCTGAGTTCCATTGCAGGGAAAAAGAGTTATGTTATTTTGACCATTTTTCCCAGGGGTAAAATTATCATTTTCCCATAAATCAGAGCATTGTTCACTTAAATAGTCGAATCCGCTGCCAGTGACAATTCCTATATCACAGTATCTCAATAAGTCGATAACACAGTCTATCATTGAGTCATCAATCTTATTTCGTGACTTTGTGAGAGTTCCATCCATATCAAAAAGCACTACCCTGTTCATGATCATTCCCTACTCAAACTGATTGGACTCTGTAGATCCCTTTAGTGCTAGAGTTGAAGATGCTTCGCTGCCCACTATTACCTGCTTGACTGCATCAAAATATCCCGTACCCACTTCTCTCTGATGCTTTGTTGCTGTGTATCCGAGACCTTCCTCCATGAACTCATTGGTTTGCAATTCGACGTATGCAGACATCCCGTGATCTTTGTACTTTCTAGATAGCTCGAACATTGAGAGGTTAAGAGAGTGAAATCCTGCCAGTGTGACAAATTGAAACTTATATCCCATCTTACTTAGCTCTTGTCTAAAAATAGAAATTGTCTCCTCATCCAGGTGCATCCTCCAATTAAATGATGGAGAGCAATTATACGCAAGCAGCTTACCCGGAAATTTCTCATGAATCGCATCAGCAAATTTCTTTGCTTCATTTAAATCTGGTGTCGATGTTTCACACCATAGTAAGTCAGCGTAGGGCGCATATGCAAGACCTCTTGAAATGGCACAATCAATTCCTCCAGATATTCTATAAAATCCCTCCGATGTTCTCTCACCAGTTAAAAATTCGTGATCATGGGGGTCTATATCTGACATTAGCAGCTTTGCGCTATTTGCATCTGTCCGGGCTATAAGGACGGTTGGAACATCCATTACATCTGCTGCAAGACGCGCAGCTTTGAGAGTTTTAATAAATTGAGATGTAGGAAGTAAAACCTTTCCGCCAAGATGGCCGCATTTCTTCTCTGAGGACAGCTGATCTTCAAAATGGACTCCAGCGGCACCAGCTTCAATCATTGACCGCATTAGCTCGTAAGCATTAAGCTGTCCTCCAAATCCTGCTTCTGCGTCAGCGATAATGGGGACCATCCAGTCTCTTGTATGTATTCCTTCAGAGCTTTCAATTTGATCTGCTCTATGAAGAGACTGATTAATTCTTTTTACAAGATTTGGAACACTATTTGCGGGATATAGGCTCTGATCGGGATACGTGTTCCCTGAAAGGTTTGCGTCTGCTGCCACTTGCCATCCGCTCACATATATCCCCTTCAATCCAGCCTTGACCTGCTGAACGGCCTGATTTCCAGTGAGTGCTCCAAGTGCAGCGACCGGCTCTTCCTTATTGAGCAATCTCCATAGTTTTTCTGATCCATCTGTTGCAAGAGAATGTTTAATATTAACTCTTCCTCGAAGACGATCTATTTCTTTTTTTCCCCATGTTCTTCTTATTCCAGACCACCGATCTCTTATATTATTCTCGGATCTGTTTGCCTCATACTCGCAAGAGCATCTTTTCTCATAATTGCCACATATAGCGCAACATCCATTATCATCAATCATTTTTTTCTCCAACCAGCACATTATATGCCGGTAATGTTAAAAAGTCTATAAGCTCGCTTGATACCGAAATTAAATTAAACAGCTCTATCGCCTTATTAAATCTTCCATTAAAGAACAAATCATCTCCCACTTCATTTTTTATTTTTAGAGATTCCTCAGCTAAAATTCTATTAAACTCAGTCATATTAATTTTCTTATGCTTAATCCATTGCCATGTCTGTGTTCTAGATATCTCTGCAGTCGCAGCATCCTCCATTAGATTATAAAGCGGAACACATCCATTACCCCTTAACCAATTTTCGATGTATTGTATACCGATGTTTATATTTTTTCTCAAACCCTCTTCAGTAATCTTTCCTTCAGGACACTTTATTAAATCTTGTTGTGTGACATTATAGTCTAGATAGTGATTAATCTGGTTTAAATCTTTCATGTGAATGTCAAATATTTCCCTTGCCACCGGAACTAGCCCTGGATGAGCAACCCATGTTCCATCGTGTCCCGAAATTACTTCTCGATACTTGTCCCGTCTAACTGCAGATAGAGCTCTATCGTTTTCATGAGAGTTATTCTTAATTGGGATTTGAGCCGCCATTCCGCCCATAGCATGAATTCCTCTCTTGTGGCATGTCTTAATCAAAAGATTGCTGTAGGACTTCATAAATTTTCTCTCCATAGTGACAGAAGATCTATCTGGTAAAATTTTATCCGAATGATTTCTAAAGGTTTTAATGTAGCTAAAAATATAATCCCATCTTCCACAATTCAATCCCGCTGAATGATCCTTTAGCTCCCATAGAATTTCATCCATCTGGAACGATGCTGGGAGTGTTTCAATTAGGACTGTAGCCCTTATTGTTCCTCTTTTAATTCCTAGCTCATCTTGTGACCAATTGAATATATCATTCCACAATCTCGCTTCTAGACGATGCTCTAACTTTGGAATATAGAAATAAGGAGCACTTCCAAGATCAATCTGTTCTTTAGCGTTGTGAAAGAAAAATAGTCCAAAATCAAAAAATGATGCTGGGATTGGCTTGCCGTCCACTAGAAAATGGTCTTCTTTGAGATGCAGCCCTCTTGGTCTTACGAACAATGTTGCCACCTTCTCATTAAGTGTGTAAGTCCCCTTTGTGGGATGATCGTAAGTTATAGTTTTTCTAACAGCATCCTTTAAATTCTGCTGACCTTCAAGCAAATTCTTCCATGTGGGAGACAGTGAATCTTCAAAATCTGCCATAAATACGTTAGCACCAGAATTAAGCGCATTTATTATCATCTTTCTATCAACTGGACCTGTTATCTCTACTCTTCTATCTTTAATATCATCGGGTATTTCTGCCACCTTCCAGTCGCCCTCTCTGATGTCTTCACATTCTAAGGAAAAATTGGGAGAGTATCCTTCATCATAAAACTTTTGACGGCTCTCTCTCTGAGTAAGAAGTCCATCGAGTTCAGTGCTGAACTTTCTAGTCATATTCGCAAGAAAGTTTATTGCTTCGACACTAAGAATATTAGGATACGTATTTTGACTTTCTATTTGGACATCTTGATCTAAAAATAACACTTTATATCTCTCTTTAGTCGAATTCTATATCGACGTCTATGCTGATTCTGAGGGTGGGGACCCTTATTTGATTTGCTAAATTATGCTTCTTGGCCTCTTGAGAATTTAAAAACCAGTCTGCATGACCTTTTTTATGAACTAGCTTTAAAAAATGATCCCTTTTCTTGCCACAATTGACTGCCATCATTTCATAAACTATTTTATTAAGTCGATCCGTCTCTTCTGCTGATGCTTTTATCTCTTCCACCTTACCCTTTTCCATAGAAGAGACATCATGAATCATTACTGTTGCATTGGGATCCATAAACCTCATTCCCTCTTCACCAAATGAAAAGAGAATAGCTCCGCATGACATAGCCTTGCCCTCAACTATAGTTGCAACTGGGATCTCTGAATGTTTAATGGCGCTTATCATTGTCATAAGACTATAAACCTGTCCCCCATACGAATCTATTACCACAGGAATAACTTTTTGTCCTGTGTTATGGGCTGTTGCAACTTGATCACTAAATTCTTTTGCTGACTTTTCATCAAATTTATTAACCCTGACTATCACAGGATTCTTTCTTAGCTCGACGTCCTTTAAAAGGCCAGATATCTTTGTCACCCACTTCATAGTCACCTCAATAATAAAACGCTAAATCGAAAAACTTTCCCCACACCCACAAGTATTACTTGCCATGGGATTTTCAAATACGAAGCCCCGTCCAGACAGACCGCCTTGATGATCGAGCCGGATACCACTTAGATATATCGTTGACTTTCGATCGAGAAACACTTTAAATTCCTTGTGATTTAGAACCGTATCTCCCTCTCTCTCTGATGTAAATTCGAGAATATAGCTCAATCCTGAGCAGCCTCCACCCTTAATTCCTAGTCGGAGTCCAATATTTTCACCTTCTTCTTTAAGAAGGCGATTAATCTCTTTTTGTGCAGTTTTCGTTATATCAATCATACAATCCTATCCGCACATTGCGTAACCACATGTCAAGCATGTAGCGCATCCTTCCTGATACACGATATTGGGCTGATCAGCTGATTCGCAATTACATCTAATAGTCCCATTTCCTGGCTTAGTCCCATCCGAGATATATTTCTTAAGACATCTAGCTGTCACCTTTGCAAATGTAAACATGTCGGCGTCCCTATCCTTTTGAAGCTGCTCGACCAAATATTGAATTGGAACTCCATGTCTAAGTGCAAGTGATATCGTTCTAGTAAACGAGCTATAATTTGGATTGTCAAACACTGAGACGATGTCCTTAACTATGATCTGATGATCATCTTCTCCAAATGATAGATCATATTTTGAATTCATCGTCTTTCTGGGATGCTTGATGATCACACCCGTTGAATATTTTCTGGGTATCTCGACATATTTTGAAAGTCCGCCAATAATTTCATATGGCTTGTTGTTTAGAAGGCCGACGAGAATAGTCCAGCTTTCACCCTTAATGGTGGCATGATTTATTTGGCATTCCAAACTTTTTGGCCTTTTGGGAGCATTGTGATAAAAAATATAACCCTTTTCCCTATTGTTGTCAATGTTGCTATCTTCTTTGGAGACTAGAACCCCAGATCGAGATCCATCCCTATAAACAGTTACGCCCTTGCACCCAAGCTTCCATCCTTGCATGTAAATATCTTTTATTGTACTAACATCTGTATTAGATGGAACGTTTGTTGTATTAGAGATGGCGTGACAGATCCATTTTTGTGCTGCAGCTTGCAGCTTGACTTTCTGAATCCAGTCAATGTCATTAGACGTAGATTTATAGTATGGGCTCATTTCTTCAAGAGATTCATAAGACATTGTCTTTCCTTCAGGTATTTTTAAAGAATCTCTCCACCTATTAAATCCATGATGATACACATCATATTCCTGCCATTTATCACCCAAATCATCAATAAAGTCTATTCGAGCGCCTGGCTCTACATCCTGATTAATTTTCTTTCTTCTCGAATACCTTAGTAGATATGCCGGCTCTATTCCAGACGTGGTTTGTGCTAGAACAGAAACTGATCCGGCTGGAGCAGTAGTCGTTAATGAAATATTTCTTCTTCCCCACCTTTCATTCATCTGCAATAGCTCTGGGTCTTCTTCCCATATCCTTCTAAGAAAAGGATGGTACGTCTCCTTAGAAAAATCATGAATAGGAAATGGTCCTCTTTCTTTTGCCATAATACAGGAAGAACTATATGCGCTGACTGCAAGTGTTTTATAAATTTTTTCAACAATGTCGATAGATTTGTCTGATCCGTATCTTATATTTAGGGCAGCAAGTGTATCTCCAACAGCAGTAACTCCCAGTCCAGTTCTCCTTCCCTTGATGGCTTGATCCCTTATGTTAGACCATAAATCTCTCTCAATTTTCTTCACCTTGGACGGCTCCGGATCAGAGCCTATCTTTTCCAAAATCTTATCGATCTGCTCTATTTCGAGATCTATCATGTCATCCATGAGTCTTTGTGCCTTATGAGAAATTTCTGCCATCTTTTTAAAATTAAATCTTGAATTCTTCTTGAACGGCCGGTCTACAAAAGAAGAAAGATTGATAAGCATCAATCTGCATGAATCGTAAGCTGATAGAATTATTTCTCCACAAGGGTTAGTAGATATAGACCCGAATCCCTCATCAGCATAAATGTCTGATGGTGTTAATTTCTTAGCTGTGTCCCAAAAAAGAAGGCCCGGCTCTGCAGTCTTATGAGCTGATGAAATTATTTCATCCCATATGTCTGCTGCCCTTACACTTTCTTTCATCACTGGTTCATCACTATCTACGGGATATCTTAGCTCTACATTTGCGTCATCTTCAACAGCGCACATGAACTCATCAGTTAGCCTTATAGAAATATTTGCACCCGTGACCCTTGTAAGCTCTTGCTTGATCTTAATAAAGTCTCTTATCTGGGGGTGATGGACAGAAATCGTTATCATCAATGCACCGCGTCGTCCTCCCTGGGCCACCTCTCTGCAGGAATTAGAAAATCTATCCATGAATACTTCTATGCCATCAGTTGTTCTCGCAGCATTTGCAGTCGAGAGCCCTTTAGGCCTAATAGATGAGATATCAAACCCAACTCCGCCCCTCCTCTTTGCTATCTGAACCAGCTCCTGATCTGTCTTGAGTATTCCCCCATAAGAGTCCCATGGAGACTCTATCACAAAACAATTGGATAGTGACTGGATCTGATGGTCGTTGCCTATTCCCGCCATTGGGCTTCCCTGAGGAATTACAAATTTAAAATCCTTAAAAAGCTCATATATCTCCCCTTCAGACATGGGATTTTCATATTTCTTTTCAATTCTAGAAAACTCCCTTGCGAGGCGCCGGTGCATGTCATCAGGCGTCTCTTCATAAAAGTTTCCTTCTTTATCACATAGCGCGTACTTTGTGACAAAAACGTTTGCAGCTAATTCATCGCCGTTGAAGTATTCAATACTTTTTCTAAGAGCATCATTAAAAGTTGCCACTCTGCCTCCTTCATCAATAATATTTACAGCTACCCATCATCACCGTTAACCTCTTTCCACTTCTTCTTTAAAAGATTTTTCATAGATGCTGTGTCTGTCTTCAAGACCTCCTCCAGCGACATCTCTTCACTATTTTCTACAACTCGAATTTTAGACATTGATGTATCAAGCAAAACTGGATAAAGAATTCCATCCCTCCCTGCTCTATTCTTTGCCACAAATAACCTGCCAACTCCTGAAGACTTTTCCATGGGCTTTCTTGATAGTGATAATACTACATCTGCCACCATTGCCTTTCCATAGGCCTCAGACATATTCTCTAATCCCACGACAGATGCATTTGCTGCATCTCTATTCGACTGCGAGGCTGTCCAGATTGGGACGTTCATATCCATTGCGAGATTTCTCAACTCCTCATAAATCAGCTTTAGTTCGTGTCTAAGGGAGTCATATCGTCTTGAAGAACGCATGATATCCGCGTAATCTATAATTATCAGGCTTGGTACGAAAGACTTTAATAAAAGCTTCTCTATGTGATTTCTTATTGTCATCACAGATGCAGATCCTGTGGGATATTCTTTAATAATTAGCCGCCCTAATTCAGCCTTCTCATACACAGCAATGACTTCTTCTTTCCTATCAATGACGTCATTACTTGGGATCTCACACAGGTTACTGTCATACCGAATTCCCACTGCTCTCTCGGATAGTTCAAATGTGTAGTGAATTACATTCTTTCCCCGGGATAAAGCTTCTGCTCCAAGATTTACAAGGAAGTGTGATTTTCCAACTCCTGTGGGTGCTGTAATGACACCTAGCTCTCCCCTTCCTAGCCCTCCGCTTAAAATTCCCCTCTTGTCAAGTTCTGGAATTCCAGTTGGGCATGGAAATCGACTTATTTCTGTGAATCTGCTTTCGTAATCTTCAAAAAAAATATGGCCAAGAGTTGACGGCATTCCCCTAGATATAGCATTTTTCATAAGGTCGACAACAGATTCATACTTGTCAGACGCTATTAGCTCAACTGCTTTCTCAAGTGCATCCTTTAATGATTGCTTCCTACAAAAATCAAGTGATTTTTCTTTGACATAGTCAAGATCTCCAAGATCAGGATTCATCTTAATCCTATGAAGAAACTCAATTATCTGATCTCTTAAAATTATATCATTCCCTTCTCTCAAGTCGTCACGTATTATCGATATCAACAATGGAAGTGTTGGAAATGACTTATATTTTTCCTGATATGAAAAATATCTCTCTGTTAAAAAGCCTAGATACTTTTGCTCAAAATATGAAGGTGTCATAACCTCTATCATTTGAGCAGCCCAATTTTGATCAGTTATAAACGCTTGAAAGATCTTTTCCTGAAAAGATTTTCCGTATTGCCCAAAATGTGAATTCATGTTCTTCCTACATGGTTTAAAGATAAAAAGAGTCTATCGATATTGAAAGTTTGAATTCCCTCTCTAATAAGGGTTCTCATAACCTGTATCTTCTTTCTATCAGGTTTAAAATTATCAAGTATATAATTTATCTTTGAAATCTGGTGAGCTGCTAAGTTTGCGGTATCAAGATATATCAGAGACCAGTTTCTTTTGATCAAGCCTTCGGACTCCGAAATATTTTTAATTGCCTTTAGATTATTACCCTCTGAAAGCATCAATTTACACTTGGAAATGACATCTGATATGGAAATACTTGATTGTTGTGAAAATTCCGGAAATCTCTTGGAAAGTGTCTTAAATCCTACACGATCCACGCCAGCTATGTTATCCGATGGATCTCCACATATTGACTTTGCAAGACAAAAATTTTCTGGAGATATCTCAAATTTTTCTAGTACCTCTTTTCTTGTTATAAATTTTTTCCAAGTAGGGGAGTAGATTATTGTGGAATTATCTAAAAGCTGATAGAAATCTTTATCGGATGAGACTATTAATTTTCTGCTATCTTTAAATCTATATTTTGAGATGTATCCTATAACATCATCTGCCTCGCAGTCAGGAACATATGCTTGAACTATGGGAAGATTCTTCATTATCTCAACCAGAATAGAAATTTGATGATTTCTATTCTCAACAGTATCTGGCATCTCTCCCTCCTCATTAAATCTATTAAGCTTTGCAGGCCTTCTCTTCTGCTTATAGTCTTTAAAAATAGATCGCCTTCTAGAAGATCCCCCTCCTTCCCACACAACAATTATTTGACTTGGCTTGAATCTTTCTGAAAAATCAGCTATTGCGTACATAAATCCTACAATGCCACCCACGTGCTCACCATTCACTCCCCTTGCAGGATGAGCAACAAAGTGTCTGGTAAATAAATTTAAGGCATCTACTATCAGAATCAAATCATCGTTAGACTTCTTCATTTTTCTTTTAGTGACTGGGCTATAGATTCAACTTCTACGTATGAATTAACATCTATATCCGGATCTTCTACAGCAAACTTTTTAACCATTGCTCTATCCAGTAGATCATCTAAGTATTTTTTACACTCAGGGTCGCATAATATCTTATCAAAATTATTTTTTCTAAACTTTCTTTCAACGACAACCTTTTCTGATATTGTATTCTTAACTAGAAGATTCTTCCACCCTCCAGTTCCCGATACAGACGTTTCTATTCCGTCAACTACCTCTGGCCCATGCTTTCTCAAAAAGTCAAATATCTGTTCATGCTCTTTAATCCCGACTCCGAAGTGAATCTCAAAATTACATGTTCTAAAAGGGGGAGCCACTTTGTTCTTAATAGTTTTTGCTGAAACGTTGATTCCGATCACGTCCTCTCCATCCTTTATCTGCTGGCCTGCTCCCAGCTTGATCCTCGTGGAGGCATGAAATGGAATTGCTTTTCCGCCTGGCGTTGTTGTAGGATCCCCAAACATTACCCCTATTTTCATTCTAGTTTGATTTAGTATGACAAATAAAACATTTTGATCTCCAATAACCCCAGTTATCTTTCTCATTCCCTTGGATATTGTTCTAGCTTGAAGCCCAATAGTCTCCTTATCATAATCTCCTAGAAGTTCAGCTTTGGGAGAAGACGCAGCAACAGAATCCCAAATTAATGTAACTGGAACATCCTTGTTCATTCCCTTTGACTTTAGGATTACAGACTCTGCAACTTTAAAAACCTCTTCTGTACAGTGAGTGTCAACGTATACAAATCGCTGAGAAACATCTACTCCTAGCATTTGCAAATTCTCAACTGATGTAGCATTTTCAGTGTCTATATAGACGGCGATTCCCCCCATCTGCTGGGTAGTTCTTGCTACCTGAGTTGCGATGTGAGATTTTCCTATGGAGGGTGGACCAAATATTTCAACTATCCTCCCCTCTGGAAGTCCTCCATTTCTTCTATTTGAGCAGATGTAATCTAACAGCTTGGATCCTGTTGATATCCACCTCTTGACATGCGTAGGTGACTCATCTTGGCTAAGATTATAGGCTACCCTTGCACCGTGCTCCTTGTTTAGAGCAACTATTAAATCTGATGTGAAGTCTTCTATTCCCTTCTTCCTGTCTGACACTGTTTGAACCCCCTTTCTTCCCATGGTTGCTTAAAACGAGGGGCTTCTCATAGCCCCTCGTAGAAATCTATACAGATTATCAGTCTGCCATCAGGTCAGCAAATGCATCATCTACACTTGAATATCCTGAAGATCCAGGGGCACTAACTGCGGGTGTGTTATTTGAAGATCGATTTCCAGAATCTGACTCTGATTCTCCCTCTCCAAGCCAATCATTGACAATCTTTGAAAGTTCATCATATGACTTACACTCATAGAGGTCGTCGAGATTGGGAATATTGCTCAGCCACTCTTTTGCATCTGACGAATTTTCTGAAAGATTAGATTGCCTTCCTCTTGGCCGAACTTCTGTCATCGCCCACTTCTTTCCTGGCTGCTTTGAACAAACTACTTTGATATCGCGACCATCAAGTGGGTCTGTTATATCACCATAGTCTTCGTCAAGCATCAAGCCAAGAAGTGCCTGATAAACCATCTTGCCGAATCCCCAGATCTGAACGCCTTTATCCTCTTCGCCTCGTACGATAACAGGTGCATAGGTTCTCATCTTGGGATAGAGCTTCTTAGCTAATTCATAAGATTCTTTAGATCCCTCCTCTCGAAGCTTGTTAATAAGCTCCTGAATAGGATCTGGGTTGTCAAACTGATGAGGAGTTAAAAGACCCCTCTCCTTTCCTATGTTATAGTAGAACCAAAGCTCCTTAAAGGGCTGGCCATCATTATCTGGAAAAGAAATCAGTCGAACTGTATGTTCCTCTCCCTCTGTTGGTCGCCATGTTAGAGATCGATTTTTGTTATTACCACTCAATCTCTCTAATTTTTTACGAATTGCATCAAAATCAACTGCCATTTTTTACTCCAATGTTTATAATGTAGTTTTTAGTTTATCTGTGCTAAGCACAATTTAAATTTACCCAATAGCTGGGAAATGTTCAAAATTTAGTTTTTTATTAGTTTATTAGTTTATTAGTTTTTAGATTTCTTTCTTTTCTTCTTGCCTCCTCTTCCAGCAGTTCCATCTGCCCATCTCTTGGCTTGCTTAACTATTCTAGAGGGAGCGTCAGGGTTGGCTAAATGACCGCCTCCGAAAAAGCCAGCGTTTCTTTTTGCTAAATTTTCATAGCTTTGACCAGATCCCACTCCCAATGGACCCGTCCATCCTGAAATACTGCTTCCGCCCAGAGAGCCAGCTTCGTCCTCTCTTTTTTCATCCTCATCCTCATCCGCTTCACCGTCTAAAATCTTTTTTTTTAGACTCGATGAGAGAAGAAATAATATCCTCTCTTATTATCCTTCTTAGCGCCTCTTCTTTAACGAGCCTATTTCTGGGCTGATAGTCTATTACGCCGGCATCAGCCTTATACGCAACGGTGACTCCATCGTAATCATCAAGCACATCAAACTCTGTGCCCTCTGAGTCTTTGGATACTACGACCGGTGCGGCCCTATATTCATACCCTGCTGGCTGGGGTGGACGATAAGATCCATAATCGGGATAAAATGATTCTAAAATAATATCTCTAAGCTCAGCTATGGATATCTTTCTGGCCTCTGCCATGTTCTCTCCTCTTAATATCATATTAATTACATCTTTTCTGCTTATCTTCTGCGGAATTTCGAGCTTTTCAACATCTTCAACATCTTCAACATCTTCAACATCTTCAACATCTTCAATAGCTTCAACATCTTCAATAGCTTCAACATCTTCAACTGGTGAAGATTCGTCTTTATTTAGCTCGAGCCATATTTCTGCAGCATTCCTAAGACTCGTAAGTGGATTGATAAACACGGCTCCGGTGAGAGGTCCTCCCTTATCAGAGATTTTTTCAATAATCTCTTTTCCGGGAACCTCCGGAATTTGTTGGAATAGAGCTTCTATGCTCTTTGCTATCATAGTAAAAATTTGCAATGACCATTTTGCTACAGGAATGACAGAGGCGGCCCACGATATAAATCCCACCACTGGGTTGGCTAAAATGCCTGCAGCAGTTGCTGTCCCTCCCACAGCTGTAGATACTGGCTCAGCTGCCTGAGGTCCTGCATATCCAATGGCTCCCACAGCAGCTATAATTGTATCAGCAGACTCAATAAGATCTATTAAAAATAGCTTTATTCCCTCGAGGGCATCATAAAATTCTTCTCGCGCAGCTTCTTTTTCCTCAGGTGAAAGATTCCTAATACGCTGTTTAAACTCCTCCACATCACCGCCAGCTCCAAGCAGGTCACTTACTGGGCTTGATGAAAGTGTACTCGCAAGAGTTACTGGGTCAACTCCCAGAATCCTAGAAAATTCATTAAAACTGAGAGCTATTTTTCCTAATCTTATAGATCCCAGAACAAGAGTGATAATAATATCAAGACCAGGAATTGATTGCCCTGCCGCTTCAATTCCCTTCGCTACAGTATTGACAATAATATTCTCATTAATAAATTGAGGATTATTTTTCTCATATACATCTAAAACGCTGTATTTAGAGTGATTAACAATTTTATCATCTTCGAACTTCATCATCTCTCTCATACCTTTGAGTTGAGGTCGCTTAATACTGAATTCTTTTGGAAGCTTGCGGCTTCTAATGTATTCTGGATCGTCGCTATAATAAATATCCTCATCCTCTTCTTCTTGCTCAGGAAACATTGACATATCAGAAATATATTCTGCCGTCCATACATCATCATACCCAGTATTAACTCTTGCTAGGTAGGAGGAAAATGTGGAATCAGCTCCCTGGAGGGGTCTTCCGGATCTGAAGTCTGGAAGCTTTCCCCTTCCTATCTTCTGCTTATAATCATCCCCGCCGCCGATAGCACCGAGAGTTGGGATTGCAATTCCCCGGCCCGACCAAACACCCTTTTCAGGAGGTTTCTCCATCGCAGCTGCGTATTTCTTTTTAAATTCTTTAGACTTTAGACGTGCCATTATGAATATATTTATGGCACTGCAGAGCTAAATATTTTCTCTAATTTATGCCCTATGAATCACAAGTGACTTCGCCTGCTGCAAAGCGAGTGCAAGTGTAGGTTCATTCCCGACATAGAATCTATTTTCTTCAAAATGAGATCCTTGAGATAGCTGAATAGCTATCCACTCATCACATGTAAGCTCAACATTAAAATGCTGTAGTAAAAAGAGAGTTCTATGGGAAGTGGACATCTTTTGAATGCTTTCATTGTACTTATACATCTGGCCGAGCTTTTCACGATGCCATTCAGAATCTTGCTGAATGAAGAGATCACTCTCCAGATCTCCCACCTTCCCTAAATCGTGAATTAATCCCACCTTTAGAATGGACGATGTGGTCAGGCCAAGATTATGAGCTTCATTTATTTTTCTCATAGAGCTAGCTACATCAAGGGCATGCTCCACAAGCCCGCCGGGAGTTGCAGAATACTGATCAAGTCGAGTCGAAGCAGGGCACAGGATGATTCTTTCGCCCAGCTGATCTAAAAGAGCGTTTAAATTATGATCTGAAAGTCTTCTACATAATTTATCAAACATTTTCCAATTTGATTCTATCTTATCTGATGATATTGCCACTAATTCTCCCTAATGATTTCAACCTTAACTGGAAATATACAGTCTAAGTTTTTCACTTTATAACCGTTACTTGTTAATTTTTTAACTTTGCTGTGATGTCTTCCCTCAATATCCACAACAAGGGCATCGTGTATCACGTATATGGGAGTGAAATTAATGTCACTATCTCTAAGATCAGATAAAATCTGTGAAAAAACATTAAATGAAACATCTACACCGGATGATTGAAGGAAGTGATTGATTAAAGATTCACTTCCTTTAATCGGCTTGCCATATAGGTTCTCTATATGTCCCCTATTCATGATCTCTGCTTCCAGCTTTGAATTTAGTTGTGAGATTTCAAAATATCTCTTTATATCGATTAACACTCTATCAGCATCTATGTCATCCGGAAGCTGCTTTGAAAGAGACCATGAGGTAGCTCCATACATACAACTTAAAACTGCTACTTTTACCTCATCTCTTGTTAGCTCTCCTCCCAGAACTTTTTCTCCCACAGCTTCGTAGATATCATCAGGAGATTCTTTTCCTGCAACAGAAAGTGCTATTCTAGGCTCAAGAGATGAAATGTCAATTTGAATAATTTTTCCTTCCTTAAATCTTGACTTTAATATCTTGCGGTGATCTCTTTTAAGCGTAAGAATGTTGGGTCCATCACTTACAGTCAACCTCCCTGTCACAGATCCCATTTGATTATAAATAGTTCTTGGTGCTAAGTCCCCTGAATGTGGCATGAACTTTAGCATTTCGCTTCTTTTAAGGCTCGAATTTTTAATAATTTCCCTTAATACTGGAATATCTATTAGGGGTGGTTTGAGAGTCATAAGAAGCTCTCTGTTAAACAGAAACTGATTCATGTAATACTGGTCAGATTCTTCGGTAAGAATTCCCCAGAGCTGCTTTAAGAGCTTCTGTAGCTGCTTGTGAAATACGCCCTTGGGCATGACATGCATCCAGGGTATCTCGATACCCGTATCTCCAAAAATGATATTATTTGCCCTTCCGTGAGGAGAGGAGTCGAAGGTGGATATCTCTCTTCCTATTGCATTCGCCACAATCTCCAGATCTTTAGCGCTGTCATCAAATCCAAATAGCCACGCGCCATCTCTAATCTCACTAGTCCATCTAAAATTTTTCCCATTGTATGAAAGATGATTGTTAGAAGTTCCTAGCTTTCTTCCTGAGATTATTATTTCCATGATAAATGATACACATAGAGATGAAGTTGTATCAGGCTCAGCTTGTTAAGGTGACGTTACGATTTGTGTTTCGCTGCTTGAGTTCTCATCTTCTGCGACCTTTGCAATTGCGGGCTGTGCCGCCTTCAAAATACCTCTAAGAGTTTTCATCTCTGAAGAACCTCTAAACCCAAGTGTGACAGTTGTGTTAAACGACCCAGGCTGCAAGGTGTGTTCAATTGCATTCACGACATAGATACTATCAGCTGTTGTTCCTGTTCCAAGATCTATAAAATACTCCTGAGCGTACTCTATGAGAGGGCAGCCCATCATTGTCATAGTCGCAGAAGCAGGAATGACTGTGATGTCCTCCAGAGAAGAAACATCTCCCTTTGAAAGTGTTGGATCAGAATTTTCTGTTGCTCTCTGGTATGCTCCCAGAAGCAAGTAGTTAGAAACAACACTCGATGTTGTTGACCGAAGGCTAAATGAACTTATTCCTGAGAATCCCAGACCGTAGGTTATGCTTGGCATCGTTGTCTTGATGATTCTTTTTATCTCCTGATTAGATGCAGCGGGAATTGCCACCTTATACTTAGACTTTTCTTTGAGATCACCCTCTTCAGGCTCCCTAAGAACACCACCACCAGACGCCCCCGCAGTGGGATTTGTCCATATCTGTATGTTCCTATTGGCTCCGCCATCTGAAATATTTGGCAGAGTTGAGCCTGTACCCTGGGTAGATTCTACATTGCTAATATTTCCCTGTGTTTTAATTTGAGAGGTCACAGTTGAACTGTTTAGCGCATTCAAGAGCAATAATTCATCCTGGGAAGCAGAGGCGTGCACATCAAAGACATGAACCCTTAGTATCGTTTTTCCCGGATCAACAATAAAACGTCCCTCTTCGCCTTTGGCACCAGGATCTCTCACATATGCCGGCAGTGCTTCAAATAAGAAATCTATTTCTGGTAATACAAACTTCCCCTCTGTAGGAATCCCTGATCCATATATCTGCACAAGTCTATTCTCGATGAGATCATTGATCTCAAGTATTTTATTTTGAGCTAACGTCTTTAGCCTCTTTCCAAGCCCACCTCCATACTGAGCGCTACCATCATCACCTGGAGCTGCGTCAGCTCGTGCATCTAGCTTTTTAGCATCCCTCAAATCATTGTGAAGATCAGACATGCCGTAGTTTTCATTAGTTGGATCAGAAACTAAATCATTAACAATCCCTAAGAATCCATAGACTGACATTCCCGGTACAGCCTCCACATACTTTCTCACCATCTCTTTAGCAACATCAGGCCTCACTAGAAAGTTAGCTATAGATTCATAATCCTTCGCAGCTCCCGAATTACTATTAAATCTATAAAACATCATCTGAACTTCATCGAACCTTGCAGATCCAGCCAAGGGAGCGCCCACAAATGATGTGATAAGCTTTCCCAGACTTATCATGTGAGATTCTTTCTTGAGATTGAGACACTGATTTATGTGATCGTTAATATATGGGGGATAAAATGGATCAGCTGTGCAATCTAGCTGCTTTAACTTTTTAGAAATCGCAGCGGTAAGTGACTCACTACTTTTTGAGAGAGATCCATTATCATTCGGATCAGATGGGTCACCAACAAGAGATGTCATTGTTTGATAAAACTCACTAACACCCGGTGAAGATCCATCACCTGATGGTCGAATATAGGCCATAAAATCATCAAATATCTTTCTGCTTACGACAGATGAGGAAGAGCTAGCGTTCTTCATAGAGATTTTAACATTAGCTCTAATCTCTGCAAGAGTCAAAGAATTTCCAATGTACTTATCAGAGCTTGATGCAGTTTTTTCCTGTTTCGTTTTCCCAGATGCTTCTTGTTGAGATTTGATCAAAAGCTGAGAAAGGTGGGATGCGATCATTTGCTTAAATGGTGCTACGGGCATCACATCTCCGGTTGCGATGGGAAATCCCTTCACCTCTGAACCCCCTCTCGCTACTAGCTTCATGTCAACTTTAACCTGACCATTATTTGATATATTGAATCCAGACTCCTGGATGTTAAATAGTTGAGAGCTTCTCATTGCATTGATTAGCTTTCCGTATGAATTATCACTTCCCTCTCCCCCATCAGGGTGCCTCCACCCCCACTCAATCGATGCGTAGGATAGAGCAAATGCATCGATTGCTATTAAAGGAGCTATTTCAGACATTCTTGACCTATCGTGAAGAGTTAGTGAAAGAGTTGCCTCTTTGGAATTGAATGCTGCTGATCCCAAGCCTGCCACAGAAATCTTTAAACTTTCTAGTGTCATAAGTGGGACCATTGGATCAAAGATCTGATCAGCTGAAGAATTATTAATGCCGGGATTGACAAGAGTTTGAGGAGCTGTGAATAACTCCATTCCAACTAGAGAGGGAGCTATGACTATTTTCTCTAAGTCCTGCCCGTTGGAACTTAGTTGGGTCGATGCCTGAACAAGATTAAATGTTCTCGTGGCAAGAGTATCATGAATTGCATTACCAATATTGTTTTTATCGTCTTCACTGGATGCGCCAAGAAATCGTAGAAGACTTACTCTACGTGTTCCTGCACTATCTCCCTTAAGATTGGGAGAAACAATTGTTATATTGATGAACGGAACACTTCTGCTCATCTCGATAGTAGGAATTGTGTTGATAAATAGAGATGTTGCTCCAGCCAGCCTTGTGGCCGGGCTAATCTGCTGATTTGGGAACATGAAGGCAGAAAGAGATGGGCTGGTAAATCGGTCCGGATTAAGGACGTTTGTGTTGACACTAAACACGCCTGACTTATTCCTACGACCCTGGGGTGGGTTTGTTTCGACCATCAGCCTGATGGATGCCCTATATGAATCATCGTCATACCTGCTGTCCATATCCGATAAATCATTCGTATCAGCAGGAATATAGGGATTTTCCCAGGCCCTGTTGATATAAAATGGCATATCATCAAACTCTTTGTCCTTTAGGTTAAAAAGACCCTCCCAGGGCTCGTAAACAATCTTGACAAAATTTTCAATTCCCGCATACTCATCTATCTGATTTCCAGTAGGTGACTTGCTTCCTCCATTCACCTCAAATCTTGATCTTAATTTTGTATCAGTTATTAGATCATTGGTAAAATATGCTGCCTCTGTGTTGTCGAGGAGCGTAAAAATTAAATTATCTACTATTTCATGAGGTATATTAACCTCAGTCCGATCCTTGTAGTAATCAATATAGTCATCAGTGGACAGAGCCTTACTATTGGGCGGGTGTGAATGTGTTTTTGAAAATGACTGAACAATTATGTCTGGCCTCGCGGACTGTGTATAAAACCTTCTGAGATCTTTTAGAGCTTCTGCAAGCTTATTTGGAGATCCCCCAGAGCTACCGCCCCCAATGTTTTTAATAGCCATTCATTCCTACCTAATCAGTGACATCACTTCATTTAAATTTCTCGGGACCCTTAAGATTGTTCCCGGGGGAAGCTGTAGTCCCCAGCCAACTCCTGATGCAGCAGCTATGACCCACCATAGAGTTGAAGACCCATATACCTCTCCGGCTATGTGATCTAGTCTTTGATTCTCCTTTAGTAGGATTGTCGAGTAGGGCAAAGATCCAGCAACTGCTGCCTGGTAGATTCTATTTGCATTCAGTGATGTTGCAAGCCTAGACCGCCCCCTAATAATTGCTGTATACGCATATCTGCTAGTAGCCATATATCGAACCCCCTAATCTTCTTCTGCATTATTTGACTGAGCAGCCTTTCTGCCCTGATTCTTGTAACTATCATGTGATCCCCTTCCAGAATCACCATATGGATCTCCTGCTATCTTCTGCATTGTGTCGCCAACATTATAGATTGGTGCCCTGTTGTAGCCAGAATAGTCGATACCTGGCGGGATGTCATGGATTACATCAAATGAGATAGAAACTTTTGCATATTTAGGCGCTCGAGAATTCCAGTCTACCTCCCAAGTATTAATGCTATCTATCCACTCATAGCCCAGTCGTGTTATGACGCCGGCCAATCCTCTCCCAGAAGTGCTCTCAAATGATCTCACAATCGGATTTTGATCATTTCTCATAAATGCGGAATCAGAAGTTATACCAATATCAAGTGTGTCTGCTGGAATGCCTGAAAGTGTTGCTGCCTCATTTGCAAGCGTCTGAACTATTAGATCTGCTGCTCCTTGAATAGAAATTGTGCTCAATGTGTAGGTATTGAATAGAGAGTCAGGATTTGGCATTAGATCGGAGTGAGAGACATTGAACTCTTTGTTGAATAGCTTTGATGGAGCGTTAAAGTCAACGACCTTTATTCTATATAGCGTCTTTTGAGTTGGAGCTCCCCTCTGTGCAGGACCCTTATAAATTCCCCCAACCCCGTCTCTTTTTGACTCAAGCATTTTTGTATCTCTCGATAGAACCCTAACTCTTATGGGATGAGTTATCCTCCACCTCAGACCACTATCCTCATCAACGAGGTAACCATTTCCCTTAGAGGCTTTGAGATATGGAAAGGAGAGGGCTGTGTATCCCACAACATTTTGTGCCATATCACTGCCTCTTAGTGCTGAAGCGGCGTGTTCGATTGCACCAATCGCAGTATTGCTGAATGGCACCGCATTTATTCTTGCGTCAGGATCCTGAAGCTCTCTCATGATTGTCCCGACTCCTAGGGGATTAGCAAAGCCGTTAACAAGCAGCTGGGATGCTGCAGCTCTCGCACCCCTAATAACTGAATTGCCCGGTGCTGAAGAATCTCCCAGTGATAGTGGGGATGCATATGCAGCTTGAAATAATACAGAAAGCTGCTCCTCAACTCCGCCGGAAATAAGAACATCTCCCGCCTTTGCAAGACTGCCAATGACTGGACTGTCGGATATAGAAATCTTGGGCGATATATTTGAGTTCCCTATTCCAAATATTCTTGCTAGATTGAAATTAGAATAATTTGACTTAATAACATCTCCTATTCGCAGACGAATTATTGGAGAAGATCCCAATATCTGGCTAAACGGCTGTATAAATGTGGATTTGTCTATGGAGCCATCGACCTCAGTGCTCACTCTGGTCCCCTCTGTCCATTGTGGGTATACTAATGTTGTTAGTTTATTTATCTTCCACCACATCTCATTAAAGTCCTCCTTTGAGGTGGATGCGACGAAAAATGTAAATGTAAGGCTTCTTGAGGTTGTCTTATATACCTGGACAGGATCCATTCTTCCGTAGCCCGCAGTTGATATAAATTGCGGATTGAAACTATCACTCAAGCCCTCTAAAAACGCGTGGAATGCAACAATTTCATTAGTTCTAAGATCGTGAAAATAGAATGGCACGTACTCTGCATCAAGTGAATTTTCCATCCTTTCAACGATGTCACCCGGTATTCTTGCACCCGGACCCTCTGCCTTTACATCCACATATGTATTTTTTATAAGAGATGTTCCCAGCATTCCCTTTGCGGGATTTTGACCAAATGTAAGTGTTCCCATCTTTGCTGATGCCATTATGACGTTCTTGGGGATCATATAAAGAGAGGGAACTGAATTTCCCCTCCACGCAAGAGCGTTTGACGTCAAGCCTGTCTGTGATCTACTTTTGGATATCCTGGTGGCTGGACCATCTGGAAGTCTATCGACATTCCACTGTCCGACAGGATCAGTTACTGTATGATCTCCTGTTTTTCCATACATTGTAATTGAAATATCTCCGACTGTTGCAGCAACGTTCATAATCTTTAATATTCCGCTATCCTGTATTAGAGAGAGAGTATCAGCCATCCCAGAAGAGAGGGATGATTCAAAACTTTCAACAAGCTCACTATTTAACATCGAGCATGATCTAATGATCTTTCTGGCTATCGATAGCCAGAATACAGGAGACTCCTGCACAAGAGACTGACCGTCATCCCTTGAATCAAATAGGACATCAAACCCTTTTACAACACACTGCTTATACGGGTTCTGAGTTGCTACAAGGGCGACATTTCTGAGAAGGGCGAATTTTGCACGAAGAGGAAGAGCTGTCGCCTCCCCTTTGAAATAAGGACCTCTCTGCATACTAACAACTGTTTCCACTCCCTCTGTTATTAATCCCATTGTCTCTTCAGCAATCATTATCATTGCTGCTATAGCAGCTGATGCATGAGCTACTAGAACATCCTTATTAATTTGACCAGAAAATTTCACGTCCGGTGTTGTTATTGATCCGAATGATGTTGAAGAGATTGTATCATCATGTCCAATAAGTGTGTCCCATGCTCCCCGGCCGCTGCGGGTGGAGTCACCATCTTCCTCACTTGGTGACCCATAGGCCTCTCGTGATCGCAAGAGAGAAGGAGATATCTTAATGGACATACCATCTCGAGCCTCATATGCATTTTGACTAAGAGGGCTTGATGAGGGCGGTTTGAATCCTCCTGGAGGATTGGGATCCTTGCTTCCTCCCGGACTATCCGCGTTATCCATTCCCGCAGACTTTAGAAGAAGAGATGCGCCTACTGATCTTAAATCGTCATAAATCATTTTAACAGCGCTTTTATCATACCCACCAAATTCATTTTGAGACGTTGTCGTTCCAGCATCATTATCTCCCTCTTTAAACTGTTGCTCTGATGTTGGATATGGTGCGAATGCCTTCCTCTCATTTTTATTTGAACTTGGGTTAAATCTGCTCCTATTGACAAGAACCTGCTGTGCAGAAAGAAGCATTGGAACAGAAGATTCTGAATCCTCTTCTGGTATCTGATCTGAAAAAGTAGCTCCATATTTATTGGCATCTCCTCCTTCGACGTTAGATAGAAGCTCTTGTGCGTGCTTTCCTGATAGGTCTGGAACCGTATTGTCCTTGCTAATAATCTTCTGAAGATCTTCGACTGGAAAGTATCCATTAGAATACTGAGCCATTACTGCACCGAGTGTATTTCTAGCTGATGCGCTCCCTTCGATAAATACACTTTCGGCACCCTGATTGTCTGAAGCCTCTAAGGCCACTCCAGAATTCGTATTTCCTAGTCTACTATTAATACTTACAGCAGCTGAGTTTCCTGGCTCTAGCTTGTACGAATTCTGTGCAATATCTGTTAAGTAGCTTACAAAGTCTCCCAGCAAACCCGTCGATGGATCTTCCATTCCAAGAAGCTCTTGATTTGTTCCCGGCTCAATGCCTAGATCGTCTCCCTCATTGAAGCGGTCTGCAGGTCCCATATCCGTGGGATCTGTAGATATGGAAATCATATTCTTTCCCGATGCAAGACCGTCTATACTAGAAAGAAATTCTTTTAGCTTTTGTCTCGTTGCCATTCCTTTTGACCCTCATGAGTTAATAGTTTTTCAAGAGATTCAGCTAGATCCTCTCTTCCCGACTGATCAGACCCTTTTAGCTTTAATATAGAATAAATATTATCAGCAGAAGAGAGCATAGCTCGAATACTCTCCTCCAGCTGTAAGAGCTCTTCACCCTCAAATTTATCAGCATGTGATTTAAAAAAATCGCTGTTAATAACCTTTTCTATCAAACTCATCTATTATCACCGTTGTGTGTAAAGTGCTACTCTCTGGCCCTTATGCTCAGCATTGAAGACATGATCAACTATGTCGTTTCCGTCTAAGTAAACCTTTATGTCCTGTTGTCTATTTTCGGCAGATAGAAGAGATTTTATTTCTGCAAGTGCTTCAACTATTCTATCCTGTGATGATACTATATTCTCACCTGCAACTCTAGCATCCCCTTTCTCTGAAATATCCGATGCAGATTTCATATTCGGTTCAAAGCTAGGCATGGGAGAGACTGTCGGTAATTCCGTCTTCTCCGGAGCGGGCGGTGATAATAAGCTCTGACCGGACAAAAGAGAGTCAAGCTCCCCTATTCCGGCGACATCACTCATTGCTTCCATCTGCGACGTGCTTAGAGAAGATAGAGAAGATTCAATATCATCTATCGCACCTTCAAGCGGGTCGTATGAGTCACTAATGCCCTCGCTCAACATTTTCTTTTGATCAAGTGAAATCTTCTTATATGACGCTGATGCCTTGGCCTGTAATTCTTCTAGCTTTGTGGTTGCAGTGCTATTCATGCTCTCCAAATCCTTTCCAGCTCCCACCTTCACCTCATTGAATCCAATTAGCAATCCATCACGCATGCTCTTTCCCCAGGGTGATATCGAGTGACCTGCAGCTCCGGAGGCCTCATACATCTTCGTTAGCTTTGTCATCAACCCAGAAAACAAATCAGAGATTGCGTTAAATGCAACTTCCATTCCGGTCTTCAGTGACATGCCAAAATCAGATCCTAAGAAGTCACCCAATTTTTCCTCAATTCCAGCTGGAATTGCTGCTTCAAAAGCATCCGCCATTCGTGCCGCAGTATTTTCAGCCTGTATAGCTGTCTCTGCCAGAGGTATCCTTAATCCCTCATTGATATTATTTCGCATGTCCGCTGCAGTTCTGTCAGTCATCTCCTTGAGACCAACAATATCAGATGAAAGAATTTTCATCGCCTGAGCTGTTGTCTCTCCCTGATCTTTAGTTGCCTCTGTCATTTCGTGAATAGCTGTCAAATCAGTAGTTGGATTTAATAATCTCTCTAACCCCTGATATTTAAGTCCCGTGAGAGACGACATGGCTTTTCTTCCAGCATGGCCCAAGTCTTCAGCAGACTGCCCTGTCGCTAAAAATGCATCTCTCAGTGTTAGCAGCATCATGTCCGGATCAGTGTTTGCAAGCTTCATCATCTCCATTGCGTCTAGCTGAACACCGAACGCTGTTGTGAGATCTCCAACCGCCTTGACTGCAGTATCAAAATTCGCGAATTTGTCAAGTGCACCGCCCAGATCTTCATAAGACATTCCAAGCTGTCGGAGATGAATGCTAGTTCGTGCTGCCATCCCCTCTGTGACCATTCCGAATTTCTCCGTGTCCTTGATCATCTGAACGATATTTTTTGATATCTCCTTCATGGAATCGTCTGTCAGCTTTCCAAGCCGCTTAGAATAGAGGGCCACCTTTCTAAGCATATCGTTGCTAGCTTTTCCAGTTCTGCTTATCTGGCGAGACATTATTGCCTGCTGTTCGTCAGCAGAAAGATTCATAGAGAGGACGAGTGCCCTATTCTCAAGAATAAACTCTCCCGTGGCCACCTTTCCGATTCTTAAGCTGTTGAGAACTCCCTGTCCCCCTGCCATCACATTCTGGAAATTTCTCATAACAACTTCTAGATTTCCAAGAGCACGAAGGGGCTTTGACCCAAATGCTTCGCGAAATGCTCCCTTGTTGGCGAATAGTCCGGCATATGCTTCCTGGGTGGCCTTGACAAATATTCTTGCCTGCTTGTTTGTAGCTGCAAAAGGTCCATCATCTGACCCCAGTCCTCCAAATATATCCTGGATGTCGTTTAATTCTTTTTTGAGTGCCTCTGGAGCAACATTGTTTAGAACCTCTCCCATCTTATCATAGGTACTAGCTGCTTGACTTCCAACATTAAGAATTGCAAATCCTGCATCTCCTAAATGGTCCACCCATCCCTGAGTTGCATCTCCTAGCTCTCGAGTGTTCGATATGACACTTCCCATTCCTGTAGAGACAGTTGCAGCTGATACACCGATGCTTCTAAGTTGATCATCAGTAATTCTTCCAGCTGCAGCAGCATCTCTTGCTCTCTCCTCTGCAGAGAGATTGAGAAGATTTTGAATTTGAAGCTGCTTAACTAGCGACTTATTAATATTTTGAAGAGAAGCTTCTATTTGCTTATTAATTGAAGCTTGATTGGACGTTAGGTCTGCCACGAGATATTTCCCTCACAATATACATATTCAGCAACATGATCTCACTTAAACTTCTTTTCCCTAACATGTCTTGCTGAGGGATTCATTTCTCCCATGGGAAGGTCCTGAATAACTGATCTTCTTTCAGAGCTTGTGGGTCTCTGGCTATTTTCTCTGGCCTCTTCCATCTTTTTAAACTCTTTTACCAGTCTATCT
>Ga0080013_1001209_pt1 | contig 34921 bp, 30 predicted proteins | sample ETNvirenome_6_85_FD_69236 | JGI IMG/M metagenome (GOLD analysis project Ga0080013, IMG submission 69236) | Marine viral communities from the Pacific Ocean - ETNP_6_85 (SPADES assembly) (version 2) | ecosystem: Environmental > Aquatic > Marine > Oceanic | place: Pacific Ocean | collected 2013-06-19
GCGGTTTTCCACAGCCGGCATAATGATGCTTCGCACCCCACTCCTCTAGTTGCTTATGCACCAAATCATTCCAATCAATCCCTGATCCGGAACCTCTTGCCGTCCAGTAAGTTATTTCATGACCTTCGTCATAAAGTTGATTGATCTTTTCGATGTTTTCTTTGATTGGAACTGATTTTGTATAATCCCTGTTTTCGGGCGTAATACAAATAGTTTCATCAATGTCAACTATGATCTTCATTTTTCCTCCCCCACTTCTAAAAACAAATCTGGGAAATATTGTTCGGATCTCAATCGGAAAGCTGTCCCTTTATCAATAAGTTTTCCCTTTGATTGGCTGTCATATAGTCTAAAATCTACCACCAACTTGTCCTGCTCAAAAAGAGAGCGGATGCTCTCAACATCGATATTTTTATAAATCTTCATAGAATCATATACAACGCTAGAGCCACTTCTAGTGCTTTTCACATATGCCACATCAGGCATTTTATTTGCGAGATAGTCTTTTATATCACCTAAATCCCACTTACATATAACTTCCCCATGGCGATAAACATTTAGATTGTTGTTATTGAATCCCAACTCTAAGCCTAGATTATTTCTTCCGGCGTATGTCACTGTTGTACAAAAGGAGCCGTCTCCATGTCCGTACCTCTCGCCCAATTCTTTCACTGGTACACTTGGTTTTATACAGCCTAGAGTTATCTTCCCTTTTTTAAACTTAGTCTTAATCTCCGTGTTGATTTCCGATAAGTCACATTTTCTACTGTTGTCAATTTTTTTCCCTAATAGTACTTCAAGCTCGTCTCCAACTGCATGAGGACCGGTCGAACTTAAAATTATCTTTTTCCCCCTAATATCATTATTGAACTTATCAATTAATTGCCTCTTGCTTTTAAAAATCATTTTCTCCTCCTGTATTAAGGCATGTTACATCATGCTCGGTTTCAATCCATACACGCGCACCACAAGACAAAGGCTTGTCTGGCGAGTAGATAACCTTGCAAGGGCCACCTACCAACACCTCGTGGCAGTATGTATTATCTTTATAAGTCTTGACTGTGAGAACTGGTTCCCGTTCTCCGGTTTTGTGATTTTTTCTGATTATGTGCATATTCACATGAATACGTTTTTTCACTTTTCCTCCTCTGAAAAAAGTTTTCCATATTCTGTCCATATAAATTGATCATATGGAATCTCTTCTTGTTTTATAAAGCCGTTCTTGGGAAGATATCCCAAATCAACTAATTGCAGGGCAGATACAATTGCCGCTGCTGTCGTCCATGCAATTGCTTTATATGGGCGACCATTTATGGTTTTGGGACCATACTCCTTTACAAACTCTACTGTTTCTGTTTCGCTTTCCTTCTTCCGGCGACCTGTAACCGAAGCATAGACTAAAACCTTATCCTGTTCACACGGGGGAAGGGCGTCTTTCAATATCTTCATCAACTCCCAGCGCTTATCTCGCATCTGAAGCTCATCAAGCAAAAAAGTTATCATCTCGCAGTGACCCGGATAACGAATTGATTTATAATCCAAGTTCTTTGCTAAATCTTGATAAGTCTCGGTCATTGTCCCTAAGCCACCCGATGTAGTAAAAGCTTCATATTCTGATCCGTTAATCCGCAGAGGCTCTAACAAGCCCAACGAAGCAATCTTCTGGGGCTTACCTTCTTTGATTATATCACAATCCTCAATATATTCATTAACTAGCCCCTCGACCGACCAGTTAACCGCATAGCTAAGCTTTCCAGACGGGTTTTGAGGCAAAGCTCCAACTCTCATCTTGATCGAATCAATTTCGCTAAACCCTTGCGCAAGATGAGCGGCCACGATGCCGATAAAGCCGGGAGCTAATCCGCACTGAGGGATCATGACCCCTTTGGAAGTTTTTGCTCTTTCCCTAATAAGATTTGTTATTTCCACATCTTCTGTTGCATCAAAATAATGAATTTCTTTTTCTAGTGCTGCGTCTACCACATGCTGTGTAAGGTGATAAGGCAAGCAAGAAACAACAGCATCACAATCTTCCAAGCAAGCCAGCAAGAATTTCTCATCTGTTACATCTCCTTTGCGGGCCGGTACAATCGATTTAACCTCTCGGCTATCAATCCCAACTACCTCCATACCATGCAATCTAAGCATTGTAAGAACAAGATCTCCAATGACACCTAGCCCTACAACTGCTACTTTTTTAATCTTTTCTTCTTCCTGCATTATAAAACCTCCGGTCTTTAAACCATAGCTGAAAATCAGCCTCTCTCAACACGCAGATCCTTATTAAATATGCTCAAAGAATTATGAAGGTCTTCTCCATCCTCCAGTTTTAGCTTTGCTTCTTCGAGCTTACGGATCTCATAGTCTAAATACCATCGAGCTTTCTTTAAGTCCTCCAAAGAGTCATCTTTGTGCCTATATCTGGCAACATATTTTATCACATTTCCCATGCAAAAATTTAAACCCCAATCGACGATAGCATCCACCACTTCAATTGTCCCTAGGTTATAGTATTTGGGATGATTAATTTTCTCTTTCATGACATCTCCTTGCGCAAAAACAGAGGTGTGCTTTGGCCAACATAGGCGCCTGCAATATTAAATTCAAAATATTCCCAAGCATCTTCATAGGACAATCCGTCTGTTTGTAAGTTTTCCACTACTTTTTCAGCGGAATATATTGCTGTTATTGGAGCATTCCATTGATCGACGTATCCAAGTAAAGCTTCATCATACTCCTCTGGGAGCAGATAGGTTTCTGGATTTATTTCCGCTATTAGTTCTCTACAGGTCATCTCATTCTCCAAACTTTATACCTTGGGCCAGAGGGAGTTCATCCGACCAGTTTATTGTGTTTGTTTGCCTTCTCATATAAGACTTCCATGAATCAGATCCAGACTCTCTTCCTCCGCCTGTGTCTTTTTCTCCTCCAAAAGCACCACCAATTTCAGCACCTGACGTTCCAATGTTCACATTCGCTATTCCACAATCAGATCCCACAGCAGATAAAAACTGCTCTGCTTTGCGAAGACTGTCTGTAAAAATAGAACTTGATAAACCCTGTGGGACATCATTATTTATTTTAATTGCCTCTTCCAAAGTTTCATATTCTATAATATATAAAATTGGAGCAAATGTTTCATCTTTAACAATGTGAGTTTGTGAAGGCATTTTTATAATTGCTGGCTTTACATATCTTCCTTCTAATGCACCTCCGCAAAGAACTTCTCCACCTTCAAGCTCTGCAACTTTTAACGCTAATTCATATTTCTCAACCGACTTGCGATTGATCAGCGGCCCCATCAATGTTTTTTCATAAAGAGGATCATCAATCACAACTTGTTCATAAGCTTTTAAAAGACGATTTGTTAATTCTTCTGATATGTCTTTGTGAGCAATAAGCCTTCTTGTGGTTGTGCATCTTTGACCAGATGTTCCCACAGCGCCAAATACAATAGCTCTTGTTGCCAAATCTAAGTCAGCATCCTCAGCCACAATAACAGCGTTATTTCCGCCAAGCTCCAGAAGGCACTTTCCCAACCGTCTTGCAACACTTTGCGCCACCATTCTGCCAACTTCAACAGAACCTGTAAAAGAAATAAGGGGCAATCTTTTATCTTGCACGAGTCTTCTTCCCATTTCTTTGCCGCCCAAAGCTAAATTGAAAACACCTTCGCAACCCATCTCTATAGACACTTCTCTGCAAATCGCGTGAATATATTTCGCAGTTGCTTGGGCCAATTCGCTAGGTTTCCAAACAATTGTGTTTCCACAGACAGACGCAATAACAGCATTCCAAGCCCATACAGCGCCCGGGAAGTTGAATGCCGTTATAACGCCTATAGCGCCCAATGGATGCCATTGTTCGGTCATCTTATGCCTATGCCTCTCTGAGACAATTGTAAGCCCGTAGAGTTGACGAGAGAGCCCCACAGCGAAGTCACAGATGTCAATCATTTCCTGAACTTCTCCGAGGCTTTCTTGATAGATCTTTCCCACTTCAGAAGTGATTATTTGGGCTAATTCTTCTTTCTTTTCTCGGAACTTGTTTCCCAGTTGTCTGATAACCTCCCCTCGTTGGGGTGCTGGAACTTCTCTCCAAGTTTTAAAAGCTTCTTGTGCGGCTCTTATTTCGAACACTACTTGCCTCTTTCTGTAGGATAGCTAAATTCTTTTCCCTTAAGCTTTGGATTGTTTTTAAAGAATAGCTTTTTTAATCTTTTGGTCTCTTTCTTGCTTCTTCCAAGAATGTAAATGTATTTGTGCTTTGAAACAACTTCTCTACACTCGCAGCTTTCTCTGTACTTCTTTTCCTCTGCTTTGATTTTTATTTTAATTTCAGGGGGCACCAAATCCCAATCCGGAGACCACTTTTTCATCCAAAGTTTCCATTGTTCTTTGGAGATCCCAATCCTTTTGGCATACATAAAATACTTTGATTTTTTTCTAAATTCTCGACTAGAAAACCAGCCTTGTTTAGAGTTGTCCGAATCAAAATATTGTCTTGTAACCCCAGCACCATTGCCATAATAATAAAAATTACAAGCTTGATAAATTGTTCCCAATTCTTTTGCTTCAGGATCTGAATAAGCTGAGAATATTCTAAATTCAGTATTCTTCACCATCCACTTAATGGAATTCATTATCAGCCAAGAAGCTAAATTCTTGGGCGACCAAGAAATACATGCTCCACGAGAAATAAGCTTTTCCTTGTCTTTGTACTCCTTTCCCAAGACATGGGAAAAGGTATTCGGGATTGCCATAACAACAACACCGGCCATAGCATTGGTTTTTTTCAAACGAGCTATGAACCGGTGCGTTGGTCTGTTCGGCATTTTTCCAAGCCACTCATGCTCGTGAATAAAATCACGAACTTCATCACATTGTTTTTTGTCTGTTTTGTCAACATACGAAAATTCAAAATCAGAAGTTTTTAATCTTTGTGCTTCTTCTTCTGTGATTTGTGCGTCTGTTAAATCTTTTTCTCGATTATCAACCCTGATCTGGTATTGCCAGCAGTGGTCTTTGTTATAATCTTTGAAGCGATCATAAACTTCTGTTTTCATTTATTTACCTACTTGCTTTGCTCTTCTCCAAAATCTATTGCCAATTCTGATTTGTTGTTTTTCATATTGCTCTTCTTCTATCTCATTGTTAACAAATTGATAAACTTCGTTGTAAATCTGCAAAACTAAAACGTCTTTCCTCTCTTCGCCTCTTTTTTCATGATCGGTCTTGCCGGAACTAATATCTTTCAAGCACATTTGATGCCACTTGTGATGCAGATTTAACTGGATTACCATTCTGCTCATTGATTGGCCATCAACATCTATTTGTTCCATTTTGTGCTTGAAACAATCACTAGACTCTTTTTTGCCCTCATAGCTCTCAACTCTAAAGGGAAGCTCTAGGCACTTGTCTTTGCGTCGAGGTTTCCTAGGAGAAGACGTCTTCTCTTCCTCCTCTTCTTCGACAGAGTTCGTCTCTGAGCTATCTTCCCCTTCGCTTTCCTCTTCCTCTTCTATATCAGCGGGAGGATCTTTAACTTCCTCTCCACCCTCAACACAGTCTTCGTCCTCCTTGTCTCTGAGAACTTTGTCACTATCTTTGATTACTTCCCATAATCTTTTTGTGGCGGCGGCATCGGATTCTGAAGTTTTTGTCGCACTAAAGTCTTGATTTATTTTCTTGATCTGGTCTAAAATTTCTTTTATCTCTGGAGTTTCCAAAATCCATTTCTCGATTCCGTCACGGAATCTAGGATCATTTTTTGTTGGATTTATTCCAAAATATTCATTATTTCTATTTCCCACAAGATCAAATTCAATTTTTGAATAATATAGTTCAGATGATTGATATGGTTTGCCATTTCCATATATTGTGTTATTTCCACTTATCTCGCCAAAATACCTGCTATCTTTGCATATAACAAACTTTATAGAAGCATCGCTAGCTGGCCTTTTGCGATCATAAACCGCCGTCATGGAGATCACAGCACCATTCAGACGCAATTCTCTATCTTTTGTCAAAAACGCGATCCTACCTTTCAAATCCCTCTTCATAGGATCTTCATGCTTAATTTGCCCTCCGGCCGGTCTGCCTTTTAGGCGTATGGTAAAATCTCTTCTTTTAGAATAAAGTCTCTTAAGCTTGGGCATCTTCTTGATTTTTAATCTTAACTTTTTACAGCAATCAATTGGAAAGTCGCTGGCTTTTCTCAACTTTTTTAACAAAATCACAAACCCGCTAACATCTTCAACTTTAACTTTTTTTCCATAAAAGCGATCATACTTCATTTCTCGCATATAAAGGGAAGCATGCTTCTTGTCTGCGACAACCACTCTCTGATTCCCCAATGCGCCATTTTTGTTGAAACCTCTATAAACGTTATCATCTCCCAGCGGAGAAAAAAGAAAACAAACCTCATCTGCGAGGGCAATGGTCGATTGTTTTGCGCCGGCACCATAAGTTCCCTGAGAGCCTTCGGAATACCTATCTGGATCCTCTGTCTGTCCATTACAGAATGTCAACAAGTGCCCTAGAGCTTCAGCCGGAGTTAAGCCCTTGCCCGGGTCACTAATAAGGAGGGCATGCACTGGCTCTCCCGCCTTTCCGGGCTTAAAATCCTTGTTTAATACGGCGATTGAAGCCTCATTCGGAAACGTCCTTCCCTCGCGAGGCAATTGCGCATCTTTACTGTTATCAATTAAATCAGCTAATGCGCTCTCTGAATCAATTCCTAATTCCCTCAAATACCTTTTCATGCCCTGTTGTGGGGGCTGATTTTGAGATTCCCAAACACTAGTGTTCGTCATATCATCTCTCCTTTATGATATTTTTTGTTGCTCTATTGCAACAATAAAAACATTATAACAAATTTCTTTTTTTTTATTAAGGGCCTTTTTAATAAGAGGCCTCTTTTCTTCACTTTCTCTTCTTTTTTCTGTCACTGCTTGTCAGAGATCTCCCATAAGCATTATAAAGAGATTTATAGACTGCGCCCCTGAAGTCTGCAAGGTTCTTTTCTATTTCCCTCATCAATGCTTCTGTTTCTAAATTTGAAGCCGTTTGCAACGCCGATATTCCTAAAATCTCATCTATCTCTGTTCTCAAACTTTGTAACTGTGCTGATAATGTAGCCATAATATTTTAACCCAAGTGTTATTTTTTTAGTTATCTTTATTTTCTACGAATTGCTTAATTTTATAAGCTTCATCAAACACGTTCTCCAAATCCGGGTATTTCGGTTTTGGCAACACCTTGACCTCCCTCCCTTCTTGTGCAAGTTGGAAAGTGGTTCTATAATCGTTCATATCTTCAATATACTGTTGTTCCGCCCGCTTCTGGGCTTCACGAAACATCTCAAATCTCAATTCATACGGGTTTTTACTTTTCATAACAACTTTCTCCTTTTCTGTATGTTATAACACTTGGGTCAAAAGCAAGAGGTAGGATTCGAACCCACACCTTCAGTTTGGTAAACTGACGCTCATCCATTTGAGCTTCTCCCGCAAAAAGGAGGGCTTTCGCCCTCCAATTCCTAAAGCTTTTCCTCCACTTCGGTATCATAATATTGGCTAGCTTCCCCTTGACGGGTATCAAACTTCATGATAACCTCTTCATCCATCACATCAAAAACAACCTGTCTAAACTCAGGATCTTGGAGTTTTTCAACCCACTGCTTAGCCTGAAATTTAAACTCTCGCCCCTCACTAGATGTCAGAGTATACCATGCTCCTCCGCTTTTTAGTGCATCGGAACCTTTGATGGCGTCAAGCCAGCTTTCTTCGTCTTGGACTCCAATATCTGCCCCCCACAGAATCTTGAAGTTGCACATTCGTCCAGCAGTGCCAAATCTAGATTTCTCTAGCTTTGCCTTCACTTCTGAACCAATACGAAAACCTTTTTCGTCAGTAACGAAAGATGCTTTCGCTTTGCGGCCCGTAAGCCAGATGCGCAAAGAATATGCGTAGATCATAGCTTTTCCACCGGGGGTGAAATAGGGCGTTGTCATAGCTTCAGCAATATTGCTCGTAATGTTCGTTTTTAGTTGATTTAAGACTAAAAGCGTACACTGAGCATTTGCTAAGGGAACGGTAAGCTTTGACATTCCTTTGGAAAGGATTCGCGGTTTTACAGCCATTGAAGATTGTGGATTGAAATCTCCCTCCACGTCTTTTTCACTAGGCGTAAGAGCTAAACTATCCCAAATAAAGAGAAGTTTTTCTCCTGAACCTAAAAGTTCTTCAATAGACTCCAAGACAAATTCGACAGACGATGCTTGCACATAAAGCAAATTGGACAAATTACAACCGGTTCTCTGTAAAAAGGTCGGATCAATTGCGGATTCAGAATCAAAGTAAACTACGCCTATGCCCATTCTTTGAGCGTTGGCGGCTACTTGAGCCGCCATATAGGATTTACCGGTTGATTCCAAGCCTGCAATTTCAGTTGTTTTCCCAACTGGGATCCCCGCCAGCTTTCCTCTACAAATAATAGAGTCCAGCCACCGGGCACCAGTGGGAATCCACTCTTTGACCTCAGTAGGGTTTTCCTTAGTGAGATCGTGGGCAACATTTGTTCCAGCCTTCTTGTTGAGAAGTTTAGCCATTTCAGCCATATTAAGCTTTCCAGCTTTTGCTTTTGTCACTGCCATATTAGCTACCTAAAAGTTCGGTAAAAGCTTTAGAAACTTTGTCATCTCCAGACGCTGCATATTTCTTAACTTCCTCTTTTTCATCGCCGCCTTGCATAAACTTGTCAAGAAGTTCTTGAACTTGTTCAGTGCTACGACGCTCAAAGAGACCGTCAAAGTCAGGAATTTCACCCAACAGATCCTTGCAGTCGCTGTCTCCATCTTTGCAAGCTGGGGAAGTCTTGCGCTTTGGAGTCAACTTTGTTGACGGAAACATTGCTCCCGGGGCTTTGCCATAATTAAGGACGAGATCTGTTCCTTCGTCCACATCAGTAACATCGCCATAATCGGGATTCAAGACAAGCTGAAGAAGTTGTTCATATACGGTCTTAGAATAACCCCACACACGAACCCCTTGTCCTTCCTCCCCTCTCACGAGGACCGGAGAGAAGAATCTTTGCTTTGGAAACAGCTTTTTAGCCATTTCAATAGAATCTGGTGTTCCCTCTTTATATAGAGAGGACGCAAAATCCAGAACGGGACTGTCTTCACCAAAGTTTTTCTTTGGACAAAGAACGGGACCGCCACTTAGATTATAATAGAACCAAAATTCTTTGAAAGGATCGCCATCAGAAGTAGGTAAAATACGAATTACCTGATCTCCATCTTGAGGCTTCCAAAACAAATTGTCTTTGCGGCTTCCGCCTTTGCTTTTGAGAGCGTTATACTTTTCTCTCATCTTTTTCATGTCAATACCCATTTTAAACTCCTTGTTTTTGTGTTAGGGTTGTTGAATCAATCTCAAACTCTTCGAGTTTTCCTACAACAGTCTTAAAATTAAACATACGATAATAATTATTCTCAATATCCCATACCAATTCCATGCCTTCGGGTAACTTTGCCCTTTTTCCTCCTTTTCCTTCCGGCAATAAGCCCTTTGGAAGTTCATCAACTTTCGCAAAGGTCATTGTTCTCTCTTCTCCACTCTTCTTAATAAATGTGCCTGTATAAGCTTTCATTTGTTTTCCTTTCGTTATTTATACATTATAGCAAACTATTATCGGCTTGTCAAGAAAAAAGTTGCCCCTGATGAAAATGAGTTCGTTGCACCACTATCCCGTAGTCATAATCAAAGCTGTTTGAATAAACTTGATAGCTGGAATTTTCTTTTTCTTTAAAATTGCTTTTTATCAACTTGACCAATTCAAAATCCTTTTCTAAGATCTTTTTCGGTATAGACATATAATACACGCTTTCAACAAAATTGTCAAGAAAAAAATACATTTTTTCTGAATTATTTTTATAATCGTAGCTTCCAAGCGATAAAATGCGGCAATGCTCTTTATGATCAATCTTTGTTCGGGACACTGGTTTCGTGTGTTCAAAGACATTAATCAGATGAAGAGAATAGCTTACCACTTCGTTAATCTTGTCATGCTTATTCAGAAATGTCACATCTGGAATAGTATCTTCCAAAATTTCGTTGGAGATGAGAATAATATCTTTAAACACCCCAGACCTCGCATAATCTTGCAATGCGTTAAAAATCAGCTTATGCTGCATGGCGTATGTCTCGAGCATTTCGGCTTCTTCTGGAATAATCAAAACCACTCTAACCTCTGTGTTTTTGAATTTTTCCAGTACTTTTAAGCTTGCTCCCGTGATGGTGCCCGACGTAGCGCAAATAAATATGGTTTCTTCATATTCGGGCTGGAATTCACAATGTGGAAAATTTTCCTCATACTCTTCGTGGCTTTTTTGTTCTTTTAAAAGTTTAAAGTTTTTACCTTCTCTTTCTTCGGAGTCAAAGAGGTAAACTTCATACTGAGAATATTTTGCAAATTTTTCTGCGATATTGCACCCGCACTGACCTAAACCAACAATGTTCATAAATTCATCTCTTTCATTTCACCGAAATTCTTTCCGCCTGAAATGTTAACTTTGAATTTTCCTAATTCGGTATTCGAGAACTCTTCGATTATTTCCCTAATTGTCTCTTGATCAGATAAATGAAAATCAAGAACCAAAGAGTCGTGAATAGTAAAAGCCACATTTGATTTTTTTCCTTTTAATCGTTTCCAAATTTTGATTGCCTGTTTCAAAAAAAGATCAGAAGTAGTAGATTGAATGATATAGTTTAAAGCATAGTGTTTTTCGCAGGGAATCTTTCTTCCAAAATAAGTCTCCACTTCTCCTTTGTCATAATTATAATATTTCTCCAAAACTTTCGATCTTTCGAAGATCGCTTCTAATTTTTTATCTGTCTTCTTTGGATCATAAAGCCACGAGAAAGTTTTCTGCTTTACCTTGTCCCTCTCAAACTTACCTCCATAGACTTCCTCGCCAATCCAGTTGTGAATATCTCCCTCTGGTTGTTCGATGTCCAATAAAGCCAGAAAAGTTCTCAATTCAGCCGCATTGAAATCAAGCTCAACAAAGCAGTGCTGATATGGCTCTATAATGCCCCTACACTCCTTTTTAAGATTCAAAATAGGGAAAGACATAGGTTGGATGCTCAAACGTCCTGTAATCGTCTTATAGGCATCATATTGAACGAATGACGATGCCCTCTTAATTCTCTTGTATACATCTCGGTGCTGATATGAATATTTGATCTCATCCAAATTAATTTTTAGGGGCTTTTCGGCGATTTCAGCACACATTCGATGCAAATCTGCCATAAAACCATAATTCAGGGGTTTTTCGAAGTTTTCAAAAACATGTTGGGATATTTGGTTTTTATACAAAAGGTATTTTAAAAGAAATTTCTCGGGAACAATTTGGCACACATTAAATGCGGAAATATCTGCACCGACAACTTGGTAAGATTTGAGAATTGATTTGACCTTTTTGCTGATCTTCGCCCATTCTTCATAAATCGTATCCGGGCACACGTCATCCAGAGATTGCCCCTGAGCCCAGACATATCCATAATCAACATTGCGATCATTGAGGGGCGCCTGATGATCCCACGTATGGACACAAGCTTCCGGAAGGAAGTCGACCACTTGATTGTTGTGGAAAAATTGATTTTCAAAAACTTGGAAAAACATGGTTGCCTCTTTCAACAGTATTTCATTTTATTGAAAGTATAGCGCACCAACACCTCTTTGTCAAGACCTTTTTTCATTTTGTTGGAAATATCCAGCAAAAGTTGATTTTGATTCCTGCCCTTCGCATAGAGAACATTCAAAATTTGAGCATATCTTATTAAAAAATTATCAAAATTTTTGTCATATAGTTCGTCTAGTTCGAACTGGGAGTAGATCTGTCGTGAAAAGGAGCGGGCAGAAGATTTTTTAAATTCGCGATATGTCTTCGAGCACAAAAAAGATCGCTGTTCACTGCGGAAATACAAAGGCGCTTTCCCTAGCAGGCTCAAATAAGAGCGAAAAATCGCTTCATAAAATAAATCCATTTCATCCACCGTTCCCTCTACAAGATAAAAGTTATCCTCAAAAAACTCCTTTTTAGATATTCCTTTCATAGCTTGAATAGTGACAGGCAAATTTAAATCCATCACAAATCGCCATGGCGCATTTGCATCATAACGCAGGCCCGATGCTATGAAATATGCCGCAATCTTACTATACAGAGGATAGCGATAATAATTATTATATTTCCCCAGATCATCATCATAGCCCGTATTGTTAACGTTGTCTATTTCAAACATCAACCCTGAGTTGAGCATCGAATTTTCTCCGCTCATCACATACTCACTATAGAATACATCTTTGGTTAATTTTCCAAGTTTAAACAATTTATAAATTATTTTTAAATAAGAGGGAAAATCCGAAGCGGTGTCCTTGATATTAGTGGTATCATCGAACACCTCGTTTAAAAAAATGTCACTTATTAAATCGGCAGTGGACGCCAGATAAGAATTTTCAATATCTTCGGCTGGTCCAGCACCTCCCGCAATGCTAAAGACTTCCATAAAGGCTTTAAGATCGTAGTTGTTGGTGGCAAAGTCTACTTTAAGATTTTCATAAAAATTTAAATAAAGCTGATATACATATTTGTTTACAAAAATTTCTTCCCCATCCGTAAACTTAGTGGGCACACGAACCAAACTTTCTCTTTTGGGCAAAATAGCCCTGCCGATCGTATTGACCTTCCCATAATAAAAACCTGTGCTTAAGAAATCAAATCCAGCAGGGAGAAGTACGGGAGTTCCGTGCTCCTTGAATATTGCACGACCATTGAACGATCGCTTTAAATCAGAAGCGTTGCTGTTGTCAACGCCAAAGACATCCGCCGATATCAATACACTCTCCATGTCTAGATCTAGAATAGCATCTGGATTGAGTTTTTCCACGGTTTTCCCTCTTTAGAACTTAAGTGCCTCGGGGAGAGTTTGCCACTCTTCCACCAGTTTTTCCCTATCACACCCTTTCTTTTTTGCTGCAGCGTTGGCGCTTGCGGCTGTTTTAAATACAGTTTCGCCATCTCCAAAGCCAACCCATCGCCCTGAGAACTTGGTATAAAACTGACCTCTGCTAACACTGCTAGAGACCTTTACCACCACATAATACCCCCCTAATCCCAATGCACGGGCTGTCGAAGTCTTATCTGAAGGCGAGCCCAGTCCAACGGTGGTAGGATCGACATAAAACAACTGCCCGGGCAAAAAAGAAGCATTTCCATATGATTCAATGTCCACATTATATATACGTCGAAAGATTTCAAGTTTCCTTTTTGTTTTAGAAGTCTCCAGCAAAGCCTCCTCGAGATAATCAGCATTAACTTTGGAAAACGATATATCTCTTACGATACCATCATCTTGAGCAATATTAAGATGAAAAACTCCACTTTTCATGTCCCTAATGCGATCTTGTTTTCGGACTTTCATCATATCCGAATTGACAGCATTGATGAAAAAATAATTTGTCAGTGTGACATTGTCGTCCTCCGGTTCAGCTTCGGAAAATTTTAAAGCCTCACTCTGAGCAACAGTTAGCCTTTTTTCAAATATAGGAACTTTTGCCAATGACTCGTCTGCTCTACTTTTTGTAAAAAGCTCTTCCGGCTTATCATTTGAATTCGGTATCCTGAGTGTGTAAAAGCCCAAATCCACTCGGTTAGGAGGGAAGTTTTTAAAAGCTTCGTGTTGATCTGCAAAACAATTATTGCCCATAGCAGCATTAACAAGCTGGGTAAGAAGAAGTCGAATAAAATCTTTCAACAGAATAGTTTTTCTTCCGGAATTGATTACCGTTTTAATAAACCACGCATTAAATAAATTATAAGATACGGGTAAATCATTCAAAGGAATTTTACGGCGTTTTGTAGCTTTGCCAGTTTGACCCTGAAATGTGGGAATGGTCAATATCCCGAAAACAATCTTCATGTTAGACAAGATAGAGTTCAGATGGGGATCCGATCGACCATAGACCATTTTACAAGCCTCGAGAGCTGCATCTATAATGTCTCCGAGAAAACAATATTGAATAGTTGTATTTTTTTTCTTATCTACCGTGGCTACTAATTCTTTTTCCATTAGATTGATTTGTTTTTTATACTCTTTCATGTCTTTCGAGCTTAATTTTACACCTTTAGCAATTTTGCTAACCTTTTTTAATCGAGCGCCCACTTTACCTTGAGTAAAAGCGGAGTAAATCGATATAGGCGTAATTTTGTACCCTCTGCGTGCCCTCATATCACCGTAGCCCTCAACTTGTACTTTAATGTTTTTGCCGCCATAAGTATTCGTAAACCAGCCATCTTCGAGCATAATATTGCCATCGGCAAACCCCAACTCTACAGCAGGAACCGTCACTTGAAAAATTCGGCTTCTTGCCCATTTTCCACCCTTGAGCTTAGTACTCTCCGGAATTTTTGCCTTAAGATAATCATTGATATTTTTCAAAATGCTAAAACTATTTTGATTGATCGACTTTTGAGCAAACTCAAGTCTCATTTTCATTTTCTTTTGATCTCGAAGCCAATCCGTATATTCCTGTGTTTGGTTCCACCGGGTGCCTAACCAATCGGGACCTTTGTGTGTGTTACTGGGCTTGCATTTAGCATCTTTGAATTGTTTATAAATCCCTTCTGCTTTTTTAAGTTCTTTCTTCCATTTTTTCTGAGAGCCTTTGTTTTTGTTATCCTTAATCACGTTTATTTTCTGCAAATCATACTCAAGAGAGCTAAAATATTGTATAGTGAGGTTAACAGTCCCGTCTTGATTGAATTTCAGATCATGGTTTCTCAATTGAAGCCACATGGTTTTGTTGGAACGACTCAAAGCTTTGCGGACAGCTTGTGCTCTTTTTTTATCCCCCTTAAAAATGGCGGAGTTTTCATCCGGCAGATGCCATCCAACATCAAGCCGAAGCTTGTATGGAGGTTCCGTTGCAGAATTTCCGCGACGGCGGAACAAGTCCAAATAAGAGAGACGGTTTTTAGGAAGATTCTTTCCATCGCGAGTCAAAATAGAAATTGTAGAAAAGAAAAATTCAATATCAACTTGAACATAGCGCTTGACTTCTGCTGGCTGTCCGCCCAAGAGTTCCCAGTTAACGCCCATAATACCCGCTTCCCCGAAACGGTCAGTCTTGCCGCTTATTAAATCTGCGACGTTGGTCTTGCTGACATGGGACGCAAAATGAAACGGTAGAGTATTTACCACTTTTCCAGTTTTGGGGTCGATGTCCACGCGATACAGGTCCAGTCGGGGAAGTAACCCAGAAATTTCCGAAGTTTTAAGATCGAAAAGTGTGGCAATTTCAGGTCCAATAAAAAATTTCCCTAGAATTTCTTCAAATTTTGACACGTAATCCATCGAAATATGGTGAGTGTTGAAAGAGTGTCCATACCAAAACGCCGGAGCAGCAAACCCACCCCCAGAGGGATTATCTTTGACCACAATATCTGAATTGGCTATAAGCCAACATTGTTCTGCTCGGCGGATCCGATCAGAATATTCATTTTTGTTGGCATTTTTGATCACTTTCTTTGGAGGATCAGGCATTAAATGACCCCCATCATTGAAGCAAGTGATTCTGGCTCAAGAGGAACATAAATTTCTTGACCAATTGCAATTTGTTTTTCAGTAGGCGTATTATTAAAAAGAGCCACAACCCACCAATAAGAGGGATCGCCATAATAATCTGCTGCTATTTTATAAAATCTATCTCCGCGAGACCACGTATACGTCTCATAACCTAGACTTTGTAATTGCAAATCTGTAAGGCTATTAAAACGAGCAGTGCCATATAGCGTAATCATGTTTAAATCACGCCTTTCTTTAATCTGTCGAAACATCTCTTCTTTAGAAACGTCCACTTTTGCTCGGTTATTATATCTGGATGGCATCTTTATTTCTTCTCCTTAATTCCATAGGGGAATCTCTCAAAACCTTTCTTGTCAACCACGGGCGTATTCGTGAGGGCGGAAAGAACTTTTTTCTTCTTCTGAATCTGCGCTCTGATAAAAGCGCGGGCGGCTTTTGGCTTCAGGGTCTTTTTTTTCGTGTGAACCACTGGACCCCCCGGCATTTTCATCATTTGCTCTCTGGCTTTGATCTCCTCCCGAACGACCTTCATTGCTGCCTTGTCGATCGTCTTTTGAAATCCTAAATCATGCTGATGAAGCACGGTGAACTCGGTGGACAAAGCAATTTCATAGGGAAGCACAACCGGTGCCTGAGCATCGGTGACAGAGTTTTGATGCTTCGGCTTACCACCATCCAAGCTTGCACCGGGATAAATGTTTCTAGCGCCCGGCTCACCCCCGGGCAGCAACAATGCACCCCGATCCGCAAATTGAGGATTGACGTTTAAAGAGCCCGGAACAACCAACAAGCCCCCCGTTCTAGCATCACCTCCGTCACTATATTTTATTTTTCGTACCATTTTATCTACAAGGGGTCCCTTCTCCAACTCCATTATCGAACTATCTGCAATCAGATTCATAAACTTCAACTTAAGCAACGGAGGGGATGCAAGCGTCGTTGCAGAAAAATCTTGCCCAGCAGCATCTTTGCCAAAAACAAATTTTTTGTATGATGGATAAAGCATTTTGATATAGATTTGCAATTTTTTCCAATTTTCATAAGCTTCAGCGTCACTTTCTGCCACAAGAGACCAGCTTAAAGCAAGCTTCCTCTTTGTACCTTGATAAGTCGCAATAGGATCCATTCTACCATATACCTCCTGTTCATTAAAGCTTACATTATAAGATTCAGTATAATCGGTTATAAAACCTTTGAAGTCAACCGTAAGACCTGAAGGTAAATGAAAAAATTGGATGTATATTTTGTTATGGTTAACAAAACCATCAGTGCCTCGCGTTATTCCGCCATGTTTAAAAGGGCTTCCCATTTATCTTCTCCTCTATCGAACTAGTTGGTAGCTTGAGACAGTGCTTTGTTGAGTTGTTCCTTGAACAGAGTAAAGCTCGCCTCGGTCTCTTTTACGTTATTGTGTGTTATTTTTAATTCAAATTCAAATTTCTTTTGTTCTCGAACATCCACGACTGCCTTGTGAAAAGCCTCAATGGCTTGGGAAGCGGCTTTTCCACTCGCAGGTGTTATTTTGCCAATTTGTTCAAATACCTCTTTTGTGCTCACGATAACATTTGACTTAACCGCTCCCATGTCCTTTAAAGAGTCGGAAAGCACTTTAACAGCTTGTGACATTTTAACCATTTTGGTAATGCTATCACTAGAGATCGCTTTCATGGCTGTTCCAATTCCTAAAATAAACAACGCTAATGCACTACCGCCAATTAAGCCTCCAAAGAAGCCAAATAGCCCGACAAGCGCCAAGCCTCCCATGGCTAAAGTGAGGACACCAATCACAAGAGCAAACTGGAGGATCCCCATCGCCAAGATCTTGATCGTTGCCGCAAACTTAGTAATTCCCGCATCGGTAGCTATTGTTTTCTCTAAAGCGGTTGCCAAGCTTGCCATCCCCACAGCCCCAAAGGCTACGCCAAGCCCCATTAGTGCCACAGCCGCGCCGAAAGCTACCAAGCCCCATGTCAAACCTGCAAGAGCGCCTGTCCAGATAAGAAGGGCAAGAACACCCACCAGATAAAGCAGACCCAACATGAACACAGATATTGCTTGCGCCACAGCAAAAATGTGTTTCGGCTTCATTCCATCAAAAGCGCTTACAAACAACATCATACCTAGAGCCGCTACAGCAATTCCCACGCCGATCAATAAAACTGCTGCACCAAAGCCCAGTAAACCAGCGGCAGCGACAGGAAGAACTCCACTAGACACAAGACCCGCAAGAATTGATACTATCCCAGTCATGGCGCTGAGAAACACCCAAAGAGCTACTGAAATAGCCAAAATTTTAAGAGGAGACATTCCCGCAAACGCCTTAACAAACTGAGCCATTCCTACAGCAGCTATAGCTATAGCAACGCCGATCATAAGTATTGCGGCGCCGAGTGCAAGGGTGGGAAGGACAGAGGCTGACGTCACGGCTAAAGCTTCTTTTTTAACTTTGGTCTCGCCCTTTGTCACCCCGGCATTAATACCTTTTGCTGTTGTTTCCGCTCCGATAGAAAATGTCCATGCGGCTGCCCATGCCGCTTGAAGCATAGTCCATTTGATCCAAGCTTTTTTAAGCACCACCCACGCAGCCAATCCCCATAGAACTATCTTTATCCAATACATGTTTTTTGCTACCCAACTCGTCATTAATATCAGCAAATCCACCACTGGCTTGATAACAACTCCCAAATCTTGCACTATAACTGCCCATTGTTGCGACAGACTATTGGTCGCCTTCTGTCTTGCTTGAAATTGTTCCAATGTCAAGCCGGCTCCTTCAGCCTTCTTTCTCATAATTTCCATATTTTCAGCAGACGTGCCAAACAGCTTCATTGCTTTTGTCATATCTTTGATCCCGACAGATGAAGCCAATGCTTTCTTTTCAAAACGACTTAAATCAGAAAATTGTCTTCCAGACATTTTCAAAGAATTTTGAAGCATTTTAATTCTCTCAGATTCAGTGGCATTGAGCATTTGAATAGAGTTCAAATAATCTCCACCCAAAAGAGAATTCAAGCGACCAACAGAAGTGGCGGCTGAATCGTAAGTATCAAACTTTTCGGCTAAACCAGTTAATTCAGAAATTGCCAAACCAGTTGCGGCTGCTTGGGCTGCCAATTGTTTAAAGACTTTAATGGCGCGATCCTTGGTGAAAGCACCAAGAGAAGCCATGGCAGGACCAAATTCTTGCATAACCTTTTTAGTCATATATGGTCCTAGGGCAGATCCGGCGGCGAAAAGGTCAAGCTGAAGCTGGTTTGCAGCCTCGGCAGTAAACCCCATGCCTTTGGTGGCAACGTTCATGTTTTGACTAATATCGATACCAAATTTCTTAAAACCCCCAGCAGTAAGACCAAGTTGGGTTTGAACCGCTGCTGATTGTTGACCAAAATTTACCATCCCGGCGGCCAGAGCGTTAAAGCCTGCCGCCGCCTCTTTTCGCAGCAAACCAGCCTGTGAAGCAGCGCTAATTGTATCAGCCAGAGCAGCGTTATATTGGGTTGTACCGCCGGTAAGCTTCATCAACTCGGAACGGGCGGCGTCATAAGACACTGAGGCTTTGATCATTTCTTCTGCAACTTTTGTCAGAAGCATGTTCATCGCAGCCATTGGATTGTTCACCATCTTAAGTATTTTGTCAAAATCAACGTATTTTTTAACAAGCTTGCCTAGACCGGCTTCCGCTTCTATGTTGAAATCAATGTTTTCTCTCTGGAGAGCGTTGGCAGCTTTCCGATTTTGAATTTCCTTTGTTAGTTGTTCTGCGCTAACCCCTTTTAATTTCTCTAGATCTTCCATCGATTTATTGAGAGCATCTAGTCGCTTCTTCTGTTCCTCAGTGGTGGGTGTTTCGTTCAGCGCTTCTTTCTCTTTCTTCAAAAGGGCTATTTTGGCTTCAATTGCATCATTGCCCTTGCGCACAGTTTTGAGGTATTCTTCTAGCTGTTTTACATTTTGTTCTTGTATTGACACATCCGCCAATTGAGATTGATACTTTAAACTGGATGCATCCGCCAATTGCTTCTCAACTGCTAACTCTTCTTTTTTTGCTTCAGTTCGACGTATAATTGCAGCAGTTTCGTCTTTGATCCGAGCAGGCGCGTTTGGATCACCCCCGGTCTTCTTGGTGTTGTCTGCCATTGTTATTCATCTCCATAAAATGCAAGTCTACACAGTAATTAGGGAAGAAATCAAATATTCTTTATTTTGAGGATGCTTTTTTGATTTCGGCAGCTTCTTCATTTAACTGTTTTGTTAAACGTTCAAGAAACCAACGACGGATGGTAACAGGCAAGTTATAAGCTTCAAAGAATGACCAACCTCCATGATATTTCATGAGGAACAGTTCTTCATACACGCTTTCTATGTACTCATTGCTTAGGCCAAAAAAACTCGGCGGTGAGAGGAACCTCCATGTCCTCTGAATGTCCGCAATTCTCACACTCAAACTGAGTTTTTAGATTTGCATTGGGGTTAATCTTCTCATATAAATAGCGCAACAATCGAGAGTCTGGAATGGGCATATTTTCAACAAAATAATCGATAACTCGTTTTTCAGTGTAGCCGTTAACAGATTGAATCATCAACTTTAAGTGCTGAGTGGCATAGCGATCTTCTGTATTTTTGTTCTTTTTGTTTAAGTCCTTCAAAAGAACCTTCTCTTCTTGTCCTCGGAGCAGTTTTATTTCACACTGTGCGTTGGTACGCGGAAGAGTAGCCAGAAAGTTTCCATTTTCCAATGTTTGGATTTCCTCAAATTCAACTTCGCTTTCCTTCAATGTGGTGCATTCTTCTAGGTTAAATTCTTCGGTCTGCTCTTCCATGCATGAAGAGCACGTAACTCTGGCTTCATACAATGGTCCATATCCTGAAATTCGTGCCTGAATCAAAATTGCATTTTTATCTCCGAGCAGAAGCTCTTCAACACGGATAGAACGATTAAGTATCAAGCTCTGAACAAGCCGATCCAACACAATTCCCTTTTTTATTAAGCCGGGGGACGTTAAAATATCTTCGTCTTTGGCTGTCATAAAGCGAATTTCAATAGTGTCTTCGCCGTGGAGGGGATGCCTGTCGCCATAATATTGCCCCTTGGAGGGCAAATCCACATGCAAAGTAGGAACAACAAAGTTTAAAGGATCTTGTAAATTTGGGGTGGGTATGGGGCTATCTTGGTTTGGAGCCGCCCCGACTCGCTCCTCATTATTTCTAACTGACATCTAACACCTCATCAGGTTAGTATGGAATGGATTAAATAGGATAATCAATTTTTGCTAATCTTGCCTTTGTTATCCACGGTATGACCCCATGGAACGTTGGCGTTGGAAAGTCCGGGACTGTTGAGTAATTCTTTGGTTTTACCGGTGGGGGGCAGTATGCTATCACCCTTCTCAATCTGAGCCCAATCATAACGAACCGTCAGAGTGAGATCTAAAAAGTCATCGGTAGAATAATCCAACTCGCCGCCGAAACTAATCTTTTCAATCCATGGGTTATTAAAGGTGTATTTTTCCAACACAATCCCGTCAGCGTTAAGCTGCTCGATGTTGAGCCTGCCGAAAGCAGAAGTAGCACGAGCTTTTGTAACGCCGGCTGCGGCTGCATTATTAATATTGGTAGGTGGAACATAACCGGAAGCGTAAATCACATCCTGCAAGAACAGGGCGGCGTTACCTCGATTCGCGTCTGCCTCTGCAATATCAAGAAACGTCAATTCAACCTGATTCCACGTCACCGGACCCGGATAATTAAACGTATGCCCAAGAATTTTATGTTCTTTGGGGGCTGTGGTCCACTCGGGCTTAGTCACCTTTGTCACAACATAACTGAAGAGCTTTTGATCGTTTCCAATGGTCGCGATCCAGCGAAATTTTCTCTTCGGCTCTATATTTCTCATAGACCAAAATTGATTTGTAGGTGCCATGCTTTTTAAGTCTCCTATATCCTTTACTATTATATAGTATTATCTAAAATTTATTCAGGGAATTCCGCTCCAGTTGCTGTAATAATAAAGTCAAGCGCAATAAATTCAATGGCTCGAGCAGGTTTAACAAATAACTTGGCATACAGAATATTCTGGTCAATCAAGTCTGGAGTAGTAGTTGTGTTGTCAAGGACAAATTTATAATCGGTTATGCCCAATCCTTCCTGAACGCTATCCAAAATATCAACGGCATCCTGCGTGAAATTATCCCAAGTGTCTTTGAGGTTTTGCTCAAAGAGGATATTTCTTGCCACGCCGCCGATTTGTCGCTTCAGATAAATCATCAGGCGACGAACATTGATTCTATCCAGTGCGCTTCTCTGAATCTGAAGTGTTTTTTGCCCGAAGACCACAATCCCTTCAGCCGGGAAGTTTGCAATGGGGTTGATACCATTGTCATAAAGAGCATCTCTTTCCGAAGAAGTCAAACGATCTTTTACATTGAGAACTCTCAAGCCTGTCGACCCATCTGACAGCCCGCCGCGACGGAAGCCTGCCGGAGCAAACCATACTTCAGAAGTCTGTTTAACTCTTCCAAAAACGCCCATCATGGCAACTGTTGGAGGAACCGTAACCACGGCATCATTGGCGCCATCGGCGATATCCACCCATGGATAGAACGTCGACGCATAGCTCGTAATAACGGAACTGATGCTGTTTGCCCTGTAGTTGATCGCTCCCGAAACTGTTCCACGCTTGTTGGTGGCAGTTAAAGTTGATGGAGTAACGTCTTCCAAAGGACGATATCCTGAATCAAGATCCAAGATTGCCAACGAATCGCCACGCTCTTGGCAATAATCGGATATTTTTGTATTCAAGGTAGCGTTAACAATGCCGGGGGCTGCTGCCAAGTTGAAATCCAAGAATTCAGGATCTCTCAGCATTTTAACCGCACTCAAGACAGAGAAATAAGCATAATTAGTTTGCCCCTCACCACCATCTGTGGTTCCCACATTTGTAATTGAGAAGGGGTTCTTCTGTTTAATATCTACGCCATCAAAACCACCATGCATTGGTAGTGTAAAGGAGTTATAGCCAGCATCAAGAACGGTCTTCCAACCTTCAGTGGTGTTGGAATAAAAGCGTTGAAGCGCGGCGGCGGGACCCACAGACCTATAATAGATGCCCGTGGCAGTAATAGAAGTGCCTGCTGCCCTTTGTCCCGTAGCATAAGCTGCGTCTGCTTCCCATCCTTTTGTAGAACTCGATAGCTGACGTACATCATCCAGAGAGAAAGCAAAGTTATATTCGGTCCCTTGACCCGGAGTCACAACCCACGAGTCCTGAGCGTTGTCTAGAGGATAAGTAAAGTCAAAATAGCCTTCAGCGGGGAAGCGACCAGTATCAGCGAGAGATGTTCGAACACCAAAATAAGCTTTTGAAGCGACTCCCCGACTAGCATTAGAAGCAGTCACGCGCAGAAGGTAGTCAGGCCAGTTCAAAGAGGCTGTAAAAGCGTTTCCTTCTCCTTCATCAGCAGATCCCGAAGCTGAAATGCCATAAATTGCCCCATTTGTTGCCGTGGCGCCCCCATAGGACGTGGCGCCATAAGTGTAAGATTCGTCCCAAGGAACGTAAGTACCACTTACCGTAGTGACGTCTACAGCCCCTGAAACAATCTGGAATTTTTGCCGTCGTGCTGGTCCCAAGAAGCCAAAAGGAAGAAGCTTGGGATTAGCGCCACCATCTTTGACATTTGCATGTAGTTCCACGCGAACGTACTTGGACTGATTTGGATAATCACCATACACTTCAACTTTATTATTGGTAGCATTCCATTTGAGATATTGATCTCCGATCACTCGTGCAATAAATCTAGCAGAGCGAGGATTCAAATTGCATTCTTCAAAAGTTTCCAATAGAATCGGACTTTCGTCGGTATCAAATACCGCTCTTACTTCTACATTGAAAGTTCCATAGGGATCTGCATCCTGATCCAGTTTGGTATAAGAAACGTTAGAAATGGAAATTTTAATATTTTTCGATGCCCACCGTCCCTCTGTGAGTCCAACGATTCTAAAAAGTTGTTGGGGCGTCGTAATGACGGGGTTAAAGCTTCCCGCAGCGCCCAAATCCTGTCCAAAAACATAGCCAGTTTTAGCGCTTTTAAAGGGATAGCGATATACACCCTTGTTATAAGTCCCATTTGTTAAAGGAGAAATGAAAGCCAGTGTATTCGCTGTAGCGCCGCCTGCTGCTGCGTTGTCAGTAGCCAATTGCTTAATATAGCCTTCGAAAGTTTCACCCAGCCAATAACCCTCTACATTTGCACTGTCCACAACAGTTGAATTCGTCAAAATAGGACTGGTTTTGAAAGCCTTGCGCACAAAGTTAGATGCGCCCGGATCCATTTTGACCGCAACATCTCGATACCACCCAATAGTGCTGTCAAACCTGAATCCCGGGCTTCGAGCAGATGCTGACAATCGCAGTTTAATTGCCGCAGTGGTCATGTCACCCGAAAACGAAGCCAGTCGTTTAGTTTGATATCCATCGCTACCAGAAACTAAGACTGCGGAGCCGCTGTTTGTATAGAAAACGGCTGCCAAAGAGCCGGTACCATGCTGGCTGGCGACTTCGGTACCCATTGTGGTTGTGGCTGTTCCCGAAGGAAAAAGCCACAATCCATATGCGCCGCCATTTGTTGCCAAAGTAGTAGTTGGTGCCGCTACTGTTGTCGTCCAACCTGCTTTACCATTGTCGCCTGTTGCCACACCGCTTTGATCCCCGCCGAGACGAATAAACGTAACGGGCGCTGAATTTCTAAGATACGCCAAAGCTGCATATGCGCCGTAATCAGGGGCTGTTCTATTCTCTCCTCTCCAAATATCCGTATCAGCAAAACCTCCGGGAGAAGGTGAGCCAAAAGTTCGTGTAAACTCATCAGGGGTGCTAACGATAACCGGCTTCAACATGGGTCCATGTTGAGAACGCCCTATAATAACCGGACCTACTTCGGAAACAATCGGAACGTTAATAAGACTTTCGTCAATTTCTTCGATTCTCACACCGGGAGATCTAAACCTAAAATTTTTAGCAGACATGCATTTATCTCCTATACATATGTAAACTTTTACTTATAATAAATAGGCTGAAAACATTGAAAAGGAACAATAATCGTAATTATTCCTCTTTTAAGACTTAAGCCCATCTGGATTTTGTCCAAGCCCTCTATACTTCTCTGTAACAAAGGTACTCTCTGGTTTCTCGCCCACCATTGGCTTTTCTCGTGTGATGCGAATTTCAGCCGGATTTTCTCTCACCACATCATATGGCTGAGCCTCATTGCTATCTTCGCCAATAAGATAGGCTAGAACTTTAATCTCAATCTTGGTTTGAAAAGTTCTCTCTTCTTCTCCCATCGAAAATACATTGTTATCTGTACTGAAATCATTCTGCACAAATGCTTCATAAAAATGACCATTGCGCCTTAAGGGAAAATAGTTCAAACCGCCCATATTGGTGATAAAAGGCGTCACCATTTCATTCATTTGCTGCTGATAATAGCTACGAAGCTGAATTTCATAGGAAACATCGATATACACAGGAATAGGCACCGTAATAGTGTTATAGACTCTTTTCTTTCTCTGTTTGGGCAACACAAAGTTGATTTGACGTGGAGAGCTTGTCTTCCATGCATCTAAGTTGGAAAAATTTGCGGTCTTATTTTGATTAAGTTCGCGTGAGATCTTAAAAGCTCCGCCGCGATAATCAGGATTTTCCGGAATAGGGGCATATACCACCCCTTTGCGTGTTCTGTCCTTCACAAACCCTGTGCGCCCCACTGTCACCAAGGGATAAACCAATGCACCATCAGAATCATGAAGCTCTTTCTGATTTTTAATTTGAAAAGCCCGTTCCGCTGAAGCCCAGATAACCGGTGCTTTTTTAAAACCTTCATGAGTGGTAACACTAATATTCAAATGGTTGTTAACCCATTCATATATGGATGCATCCACATTTGCAAGGTTAGAGGGCTGCAAATAGATCACATGGGCGTTTTCTAAATTATCGCCTGTCTTATTGTGCATTGAATGTTCCCTCTCTAACTCGAATGCATTTAGCATCTATTTCAAACGACTTATCGCCGCGACCAAATAGCCATTTTGGCTCTTCCAGTGAAGTAATCTCATAATACAAGCCGGCATACAATATAAAATCTCCCACCCTCACATAAAGATCTTGATCTTCCGTTAATCTTCGCTTGTGAAAAGAAATGCTTATAGATTGCAATCTATCAATACCGTAATTGGTAGCAGTTGTCGCATGACCTTCGAATTTAACCATAGCCATGACACGTACAGGAGGAAGAAAGCTCTTTTCTATCGCCTCTCCGTAAATATCGTGAAAATCAGTTATTTCTATATCAATCGGATAATAGAGAATAGTTTGTCCAATGACTCTCTCAATCAGTTCGTCATTTACCTGCTTCACCAAGTTCCGTTCTTTTTGATTTAAGAACATTGGCGGGGGCGGAGCATCCGGCTGGGTCCATTTATTTTTGGTAGACATTTACCTTCTCCTAGCCCATAAATATATAATTGGGGACGCTCGTATATACTTTCTGGGCATTCTCTGTCATCGAAGCGTCTTGTTCGATTAAGCTGGCATATGTCATTTCATCAAGAATGGTTTTTAATTCTTCTCGCAGTTTTTCCTGTTCTTCCTTCGCTTGCGAAAGAAGCTCGGCGTGGTTCAGGGTAACAGAATCACCCGGAATGGGAATCGTAGAAAACTTGCCCCGGATCTGCCCCAACATCTCTTTACATAGTGCCAAAGCAAATCTTCGAATCCACTGTTTGCCTATGGAGTTGATATTATCATAGGGAAGGTTAGCAAAGGGCATCGTATTCAAGTTGTTAACCCCATCAACACCATCCGGGCGATCAGATTGACTTTCCCACGCATCGGTATCGACGGTGAATTCAAACCACATTTTTTTGCCCCGCAAAAGGCTAGGAGGTATTGGATAAATTCTTACTTTATTGTCTCTAATCTCATAGGAATAATTGGAGGTTCGAGTCCTAATTGCATCCTCATAAGCCGCCGCTTGGGCTTTATTCTGCCAGACGGGAATAATTTGCCATGTTGAATCATCCGCATATTGACCATAAGTGCTTAAATTACCGGTACTGCCAAGCCCTCCATAATAACCATAAAATCTCCAAATAGCGCGGGGAGAAAGGTAATACATGCGTCGAATTAAAAGTCTTTTGTTTTGATAGTCGACCGTTGAGGGGAGGCTGCCACCCGATACCGCAGACGAAACAGCCGTAATCAAGTCATAATCTTGAACATCCGTCTCTAGCGTAAACGAAGCAGAGTAGAAAGGCTGAGTTCCACCCACAGTTGCCTCCGCCGATGCTGCATCACCAAACCTGCGACTATACCCATAGTCAAATTTGGTGTATTTTAAAGCCACATTGCCGCCACTCAGACTAGAGGACAGTGTGCCTGCTTTATATTCTCCAAGATAATCAAAAGAACTCGTAGTATTCCCCAGCGAATCGCCTAAAGAATTTTTCCCTTGATGAATGTTGACAATATAAGAGTATTCCAAAACAGATTCTTCAAAAGCAGTATAAACTTGTTGCTCCGTCAATTCTACTTCAAGAAGATCCCCGCCGAGTTTCTTGTAGGTATACGCCACTTGAGCCGCTGCGCCCGAGATGAAATCGGAAGAACCCAAATACATGCCAAAAGGCACAGCCGTAGAAGTAACGTTTGCCGTACTTCCTGTAGCGGGCAGAATGTTCTTACTTGTTTGACTTACTGGAGTTAATGTTGGGATAGCCATTCATCAGTTTCTCCTATGGCAGAAAGATCCTGTACTAAATAGTTGACGATAAAAGAAAACCCCGAACCTTATAAAAAGATCCGGGGTTTTCAGAAACCTTCATTCACACTCTACAGTGCTGAATTATCACCCACCGGTTTCTCCATCAAGACCGCGAATAACAACCAAGCCGTACATATCTGGACGGACCATCTTTCTGGCGTATCGAGTCATGACTCCCTTGCGGGGCACGAAATCTTCAACACCGAAGATTGTGGGAGTTACTTGCAGTGGCACATAAGGAGCATACACATAACCAGACTCAAGGAATGAGGAGCCTTTACGACCAACCAAAATAACGTTTCGGAGGAAGTAGGGATCTACATAGATTTCAAATTTCTTTGAAAGAGTTCCAGTTTTGAGTGCGCCAATTTGGCCCTTGTCCACATCAGCAGTGATGCTGGCGCGGAAGCCTGCGGTGAATTCCAAGATGTTAGCAACTTCGGGACCACAAACAACAAAGTTTGCTCCGCCACGAAGAGTTTTTCTATGGATGAGGGCAGAAACATCATTAATGGTTTCACACAAGGTCTCATACCACTCACTAACAGTACCAGTGAAGTCTGGAGCGGCTGTGCTTGCACCCACTTCGGCACCAGTTGTTCGATTAACAAACAATCCGGGGCTTCGGCTCCAATAACGAACACCAGCAGTTGCACCATTTAGGAGATCTTGGAGAAGTTCTCTGTCGATTTCCAGTGCAATTTGCTCAGACAAAATACTGGTAAGTTCCACTTCTGCATCCAAGTTGTGATAAGCGTTGAGGTCTTGTCCCAATTCTGGGGTCCACTTCGCTTTCAATTTCTTGGTCTCAGCCGTTACTGCCACGGAATCAACTTTGATATCGATTTCGGGAATAATATCTTTAGCAGCAGTACTTGACGCACAGGTTTGTGCCCCTGTACTGCAACCAGCTTCTTCGAGTCCCCATGGATCTGCACCAATGACGGAACCAATAGCACTACCCGCATTAAAGTTATCCCTGATGGCATACTTCATGGTAGCTGACGTTGTACCGGCTGCAGGATCAATGGCGCCCTGCTCTCCATAATCACTAGTGGTTGCAAAATAGAGCGTCAAGAGCCCAGCGCCATCTGACTGAGGTGCTGAATCCTGAGTAAGACGTCGAAGCTGCTTGGTGTTGCTACTAGCAATATCTGCGTATTTGCCATTATTACCCGAAACAATATTGGCAAGCTCATCACCAGTCATCGTGAACGATGTCAGGTTCTCATAATCTGCCGTAAGTTCTGTGGTCGGACTAGCGCCAGCAGCACCAGTAAGAGCGCTTTTTGAAATCGGTACTTCAATAACAAAAATACTGCCACTAAGAGCAACCAAATCGCCATCCCATCGAATCGATTTCATATTTGTATCAGTTTCCGCAGACATGCCGGGATCGATAAAAGCTGTGGTTCCTAGGTTACCGGGAGTAACAGCCGAAGAGCCCGAGGGAGACGCATAAGTGCCCCCCATCAAGTACGGACCACCTTCGTTAGTAGAATACGTGGTGTTCTCAATATTAACACCGCCGGTGATTTGACTGCCAACTTTATCAGTTCCATAAACGGAATAATTTGCTTGGTTTCCAAATCTAGCGGTATTGTATGTAAAATCTAAGAAGAAAATCAGACCAGAGGGTAAACTCATGGGCTGAACGCTAACAATATCGTTAGCAATAAGTCCGCCGAATACACGACGGACAATTGGGAAAGCAACAGCAGAAAAACCTTCCACATCACCTTGTGACATAGAAGAAGCTTCTTTCAAAAGTTGCTTTGCTTGGTTTTCCAAGAGACGTGACATCCCTTGGCGTTGAAAATCATTGTCAAGACCTTCGAGCAGACCGGTTTTCTCCCACTTATTAAGCAGGGCTTCACCCTCTTGCTGAAGATTCCTTTCAACAATGCCTTCTGTTAAAGTTTTTAAAACAGACATGTTTTTAATCTCCTAATTATAGTTATTTAATTCCAGCCAATCTCTGCCATCTGGAAGAAATTGCCTCTTCGATTGTGTCTCGTTTTCGTCGTCTTTTCGGAGACACAGTTAACAAGCTTCTTCTCTCAACGGCTTCACTTAGTGATTGTGGTGTGCTTTTAGCAGCACCCCCCACTGCGCTTTGAAGTGTTTCAAATATTGTTTTAGCTTGCTTGGGTGAATCAGCCTGAGATAATGCTTCGACAAGGTTTCCCTTTTGTCGCTCATTCAGGGAGGGATTAGCCAAGACCTGATTCGTGTAATACAGACGAGCATTGGTCAAATTCGTCTCAACCAATTTTTGCTTCAGCCCATTAACAGTTTCTTCATATTTTTTTGTACCCTCTTCCATAATATTAATAACTTGGAGAGCTTGTTCCATCAATTTCTTTTGTTTTTTGTTTTTCTCTTCGGATTCTTCATATTTTTCTTTGATAGCATTCATTTCTTCAGCATAAGCCCATTCTTGATTAGTGAACGCTCCAACATGACCTGTTGGCACCGTTTTATAATCTACGCGGAGAGCTTCTTCAACCGCTGATCTGATTTTTGACTCAGTTGCATAAAAAGGATCTTCTTTTTTGGGATCTTCCTCTGTTTCGGAGCCGGTTCCTCCCGCTGCTTCTTCTTCGGCTTCACTGCCTTCTTCCTTGGATGAATCATCAAAAAATGCCATGTCTTCTTCAAGCTCGATGGAAGCATCCTCATCTTCAGAAAGTTCAATCTCGATTTCTTCGTCAATTTCTTGATCTTCAGACACAAGAACATAATTTTCTTCTTTGGGATTCAATTCGCCATAAATCTTTCCAATCTGTTCTTCAAGTTGTTCAAGGTTGATTGTAAGATCATTATCTGTGGTCTCGTTGGTACGATGTTTATAGGGGAAAGCGTCATAAGGCTTATCTTCCTCAACAACTTCTTCACCCTCTTCGAGCCCTAGATCGAGTTCATCCTGTTCCAGAAGACCATCGACGGCGTTTTTCACTTCTTCCGAATATTTTTCAATAATTACCTGCTCTGCATTCTTTAATGCGGCTTCTTTCAACGCTTCTGCATCGATAAAGGCTTGTTCTAACATCGAAGACATATTTATTACTCCTTGGTATAGTAAAATAATACTTTGTTATAATTAGTGTACAAGAATTTTAAAATCCTAATAATCCCAATTTACTGTGGGACATTTCCGGTTACAAAGGTTGATCCGCTCAAATAAGTTTGTTTATATTCCAATTCCATGTTTGAAAAAGTATAACTTCCGCTGTTGTAAAGTGCTTTCACTTGCATATCTGTTAAATCAAAGTCCCAAACAGCTAATTCTGCCACTCCGCCATTCCAGTTCCACAGGTCAGGTTCCAAAGGTTTTGCTCCAATAGCATTAAGGCTGCGTGTTCGGGCGGTGTGGGCCGACACTACCGTTATGTAAGTACTGCCTACCAAAGTCCCATTTTTATATAAGTTAAGGCTCACGTCATCCGTCGTAATTCCAAAGTGAACCCACTTATCCACTTCCCAAAAATTATCAACTTCCAACTCATCCCAATCGTAGCCTACATTACCGTAAAAAAGAAGGGCAGTGGTTTCGGTATTGTAGAAGACGCCGACGCCGTTTTGAGCAAGAGCAATCATATTTTCGTCATCCGGATTATTAAATTCAAAAACCCGTGCAGATTCATTTGTGTCAGATAAAGATGTTTTTGCCCAGCCTGTGATCGACCATTTTGTGCTTGAAGATATTTCTGGCAACGTCACATAATTACTCGTCCCATCAAAGCTATAGCCATAAAACTGATTTGCGTCTGCTGCGGCGCCTGAGAAAGGCGTATTATAAGTCCATCCTGCGCAGTCGGTATTGATGATATTTCCTGTGAGGCTGGAGGAAATGGCGCTTGGATAAGCTTGCCGGAGATATTTTCCGGATCCCTCATCAACCGGGAAATATGCAACAATGTTTGAAGAACTTACGGCAGTTGGGGAAACAGATCCTGAATATAGATTTTCAATCGAAACAGCATCTAAAACAGCATTGTGAATGCAGAGATCAGAAACGGAGGCTTCGCTATGGTTGGTCAGGTTTGCCCAACCCAGATAATTGTTCGATCTTTCTCCGACAGGAAAAGCAATTAATCCTCCGTCTGTTCGTGCCAAAGTGCCATTCCAATAAACGTTTAATTCTCCTAGTGCGAATGGGGGTGTCCCTGTGGTAGCATAGGTGCCCACAACATGAAACCATTCGCCGGGGACAATATTGCCGATGCCCGTAGAAGTTTCTCCCCAAGGGGGCTGCCAAGACATGAATTGGTCTTCATAAAGAAACGCTACTTCGGTGTTTGGCAAGGTGGCTCTGAATAGGGCAAGCCGCTCGCCGCTGTAGGATTCGAACTCCCAAATCCGATCATTAAAATCGTTGTTGTCACTGTCAAAACGAGCCCAGCAGGAGATGGACCACTCTGTGCCGAAAGTCATTGGCGACAAAACGGCATAATCATCAATTCCATCAAACCTCAATGAGCAATTTCCTAAATATCCTCCTGCGCTTGAAGAAGGGGCAATGTGCATAACGGAGGACACAACCGAACTGCTCAAAAACACATTGCCAGTCACGCTTGCAGAAATCGCCGTGTTGCAACTGCTTGTGATGTAGGGGGTGAAACTTTGCCCTCTTCCAAGATTCCCATATTCGTAGGGATCAAGTGAAAAATACTGGATGATGTTTGAAGAGCTTACGGCAGTTGGAGAAACAGATCCTGAATACATATTTTCAATAGAAACTACGTCTAGGGCAACATTGTGAATGCAGAAATCGCTTTGGTTGAAAGTTCCTCCAACCCTGCAGTTCGGAAGTGTTCTCCCCACTTGACTGAGAGTTAGTGATGTAGAACCTGTTAGAGCACCGTCCTTATATGCTTTTATCGTGCTTCCATCACAAGTAAAAGCCCAATGAAACCACTGCCCTACGGTGAAGAAATTGGCACATGTGATACGATCATCATTCGCGCCGCCATTTTGATTATAGATAAAAGATGCTTCTCTTCCTTTGCCGGCACCCTCGGTTTCAGATCTCGCCTGAAGGGTGATCCTCGAAGTATCCCACGTCCACTCGTCGAATTCAAACATATATGGATAATGTGCTTTTTCATTCATCCTCGCCCAACCTGAAAAAGTCCAAGTTGTTGGAATGGTCATCGGGCTTAAGGAGATATAGGGAGCGGGCACAGAATAGGCGCCACTTACGGCTCCGGCAAAAGACCCTGTTGCGCGATTAGTAGAAGGAACGGAGTTTTGCCATGGATATTTCCATGGGGTATTAATTTGCGCGACTTGTGTTCCGCTTCCGTCGCCGGCTGGGGAGGCATTTGGATCTTGGCCCCAGTATCTATAAGCAACACCTCCTGCACCGCCACCGCCACCACAGCCACGGTAAGCGAGGTGGTCTATGGCTCCAGCGCCACCGCCGCCAGCGCCTATTGCCCACGCTTCCACTGTGACGGTGCCGGCTGGAACAGAATAAGAAGTTCCGGAAGTTTTAACCACCACTGTGGAACTTCCTGCATCATTAGTACATTTTATTACAAGTGATCCGGCTCCTCCGGCGATGCCGGGCACATCTCCGGCACTCTCGGCAGTTGCTCCACCACCGCCGCCGCCCAAAAGTCCTGCACCTCCAATGGTCTGGTACCAGTTTCCGCCTCCACCACCACAGCCAAATCCTGTAGCAGGGGCACCGTCATTTTGTGGGTTTCCGGGCTGCTGACCCCCCGGTCCCGGTCCTGTCCATGAATAACCCGCAGCTACGACAGCCGCTTGCAGCCCCTCTATATCTACAGACTGCGCTCCATCGCCTCCGAGGCCGTTGTAACCAATGGCGCCCATTGGTGCCAAACCTATACCGCCGCCGCCTTGAGCGGCATCATCCAATGTAACCTGAGCGTCTCTTCCTGTACCACCGTCTGTGTTCGTCATTCCCCCGGTTGCAGTGCCTCCGATGCCTAGCGACTGCACGGTGCAAAATCCACCTCCGCCGCCGGAGCCCGTCATAGCAGTGCCCAACAAAATCATTGTTGTACTGCCGCCGAGCCCTCCATCGGCTCCGGCTGCTGCTGCAGCGCCAGCCGCTCCAATAGAATATGTGATAGTTTCGCCGGCTGGATCAACGGCGGCGGCGGCAGCAGCAGGAGCACTTCCCGAAAAAGTAGCTTGAGGAACCGCCGCTCCGCTTAAAGCACCAATAGGTTCATTTGTTCTGAAATCCCAATAATACTTGGGATAAAGATAAGATTTGCCAAGCCCAAAGAAAGACATGTTTATTCCCCTCCGTATGGCGAAGGAGGAACCCAATTTGAGCCAGTTAAGATGTTTCTAAGTTCTGTCAGGGAATAGGAAGGGGCATTGAGATATTCAAACCAAGTTTGAGAACCAGAAACCACTTGAAGAGAGCTTAAAGGCTTTTTAAACTTGAAAAGGACTTTTGTCCCATCGATGCTTCTTCTCGTTGTATCCCAGCGGGACTCGAGACAATCTGAAAGAATGATATATTTGAGTTGCGTTCGAGTGGCGCCCTCTTTGGAAGCTGGTTTTTCTATTTCTTCACTTTTGAGTTGCGTTTGAGTGGCGCCCTCTTTGGAAGATTTGAGTTGCGTTTGAGTGGAGCCCTTTTTGGAAGATTTGAGTTGCGTTTGAGTGGAGCCCTTTTTGGAAGCTGGTTTTTCTATTTCTTCACTTTTGAGTTGCGTTTGAGCGGGGCCCTCTTTGGGAACTGGTCTTTCTATTACTTCACTTAAATCCTCAACATTTAAGATGGTATATATCATCTACCCACCCCCTTTATGAAAAGTCTTTGGTCAGTGAGCAGTAAAGACTTGTTCCGTCAGTTATGGCAGATAGTATGTCGACATCATTGGCTCCGGTTGAAAGTGATCCTGTGATTCCTCCGGACCATAGGTAAGAAGTTCCAAATGATAATGTTCTTCCTCCCGTTCCATCTTGCGTAAGGATGAAAGTATATGAAGCACCGGGAAGCAGATTTGTTGGATTTGCTAAGTGTTGTGAACCAGTTACCGTTGCGGAAAACATGTTTGAAGCTGCTCCGTTAACCGACGCTGTGCCGGCGCCGACAAATGACAATGCGACAAGGCTTTGATTGAAAGCGCCTGTTAAAATAAGGTTTGTTCCGTCAAAAGTAAGGTTTGCTTCGCCATCAAGTTCAGTTGTTGTTGAGCCGATGCTCACAAGGCGAGATTCTGCTTGATTGTTGAGAGCGGTAATTACACCACCGCCGCCACCGCCCGCTGAAGCTGTCACAATAAGCTGGTTGCTTGCATTGAGACCCAGATAACTTCCTGCTCCAGCTAATGATCCTGAAGTGGGGGCGAGATACACAGAAGAGGCTTCTAATGTGGTGAATAACGCTGTTGAGCCGGTTACAGTGGAGCCGGATAATGTGGTGAATAACGCTGTTGAGCCGGTTACAGTGGAGCCGGAT
>Ga0080013_1001210_pt1 | contig 34902 bp, 65 predicted proteins | sample ETNvirenome_6_85_FD_69236 | JGI IMG/M metagenome (GOLD analysis project Ga0080013, IMG submission 69236) | Marine viral communities from the Pacific Ocean - ETNP_6_85 (SPADES assembly) (version 2) | ecosystem: Environmental > Aquatic > Marine > Oceanic | place: Pacific Ocean | collected 2013-06-19
AACAGAAGAAACATCTTCTTACTCAACTATGAGTGAAGAAGATATAGAAAGTGTTTTAGTAGAAGAACAAGAAAAGGCAAAAAGAAATCAAATGGGGTTTTTTGATGAAAAAGAAAATAAAACAATGGAATAAAGTTTGTCATTTCTTTTCATTGTTTTACCCCTCACACTTGATTCTTTCTTTTCTTTTTTAATGTGAGGGGTTTTTTATGTGTGTGCCTATATTATTTTTTAGCACAAAAATTAGGTTACAAGACGTTACAAATTAAAAAAGTCCCCTCTTAGTACCCTCCTATGTCAAAAAATTTTTGTATGAAACAAAAAAAAGGGAGAACTTAATCTCCCCTATTTTTTAACTTTGTTTCTGATGGTAGTGTTTTTCCCATTCTGATTGTGGAACTTCGGTAGTTCGATAATGTATGTTTTCCATTTTATCCATCTCATCCATCACTTCCTTTCTATTCTTTTCAGTTTCAAAACTATACATCAAAGATTCTTCATTTATTTTTTCTTCTGCTACATCACATATACAATCTATGTTTTCATTTTCTTCTGCCTCATATATTTGAATGATATATAACATTGTATCATTTTGTGGGGTTGTCATTTCTTTTTTCATGTTCATTATTTATTACAGGTTAATTCTATTTGTTTTCCATTTTTAACTTCTGTTTGCCATTCTTTTTTAAAGGCGAAATATTGGTCGTGAACTTCCATAAAGTCAGCTAATAGTTTTTCTCCATTTCCTTTTATTCCAAAGTAAGTTTTAACATCTGAAACTTTCCAATGTCTATTTGGTTTCATATTCATTTTAGTCCACATTGATACATCTCTTTTTGAACAAATTAAATTCCATTCTGCTCTGTTCATTCCTTTAGGATTTATAAAGTGATTATATAAGTCCCCCCAAAACCCTGTATCTGTGTTAAACATTTTTGGATAGTTAGATACATTGATTACTACTATCTCCTTTGAAGTTTGTGTTTCTTTTTTCATAATATGTGTTTTAAATTATAATCAAATATAAACATTATTTCATTAAAAACAAATTAATCTTGAGAAAAAACAAATAAAATTATTTTTTTTGCAAAGAATTTTGGTAGTTTGGTTTTTTTTACTACCTTTATAAAGAATTTAACACTATAAAATGAAAAAAGCACTATTTTTTAAAAACTTTGTAATACTAAATGATTTTTTAGATGATTATAAAGCAACCAACTCAGAAAAAAACAAAGCTAAAGAATTGAAGTTTAATGTATTCTTTGAATTGTATGATGATGATGATGAAAAGTATTATTCAGGATATATGCATGAAGATATTGAGGATGAATTTGAGCCTCAAGATTGGGCAATTAATTATGCAGGTTGCACTTCCACTAAAATAAGGAATAAAGAAACTCGAAAAATGGAGATACTATAATTAATCAGGGGGGGAGCAATCCCCCCACAAAACTTAGAAAAAATGACAAAATTAATCGGACAAATAATAAAAGACATTAAAGTTAATGATTGGAAAACAATTGTAACATTCACATCAGGTTGTAAACTTGTAACATTATCAACAAAGAATGGAGGACAAACTCAATATTTTATTGATGTTAATAATGATAATAATATTATATACTTTTAAAAACAGAGAAAAAATGGCAAAATTTTATAACACCAAAGGAGAAGTAACCGAAGTAAATATCGGAGAAGTTGGAACGCAGGAAAGAGGAAATAAGATAAAAGAATTGATAGATGGATATTTTGAAATCATACCTCTTAAAAATGGGAAATCTTTTTTCATTAATGACAATGGAATGAATAGAAATTTACCTGTTAATGAAAAAGCTACAATGCAATTTCAAACCCATGCTTATAATAAAGCTATATGTTATGAGGGATTGATATTTGGAAATGTTGTAGAGGTAGATACTGAAGAAATAAATTAAGAGGCGAAAGCCTCTTTTTTTTATATTCTCATTTAACTAATAGTTAAATTAACTTTCTATCTATATGACATCATTACAAGTATTATCATTGTACCCAATATAAGTAGAATACACCATAATACTTTAATTATACCCCACAATTCATTCATTTGATTTCTTCTACTACTATGCCATTTATCACGCTAAATGCACCTACAATTACGGCAAGTTTAATCAATGATTTAGTCGGAGGTAAAAACCCCTCTTTTTGTTTAAGTTTTTCAGTATCTTTTTTTCCTTGATTATAATGAAAAATTGCCTCAATCATAAATAATGAAAAGGTAGTAAGAACTATTTTGTTTTTTAAAGTCATTTATTTTGTTTTTATAATTGCAAACCATTTTTTACCTGCACCATCTTTTTTAACATAACCTTTGTCATCTAAAGGAACAATTTTTTTCCTAACAGAATGATTTACATTACCTCCTATAACTTCTATATTAGCCTTATTGGTCGCCACAACTACATCACAATGGCTCTGATACGAACTATCTCTATCGAATGGGTCTTTTGCAGTTGTTCCTCTATAATAGCACACCAAATCGCCTAATTCAGCCTTTTTCTCATTTAATCTATATGCTTTAAAAGGGTTTTTATTTTTTTGCTCTCTGTTTTTTCTTGCTTGTCTTATATAACTACTATGAGATGCACTATACTTAAAATCTTTCCCTGCACCACCTTTTTTCATTACATACGAAATAAAAGCAGAACTCCATGCTACACTTGATGGTGTCCAATCCTTTTCTTTCCAACCTACTCCATCCCAATATTCTTTCAAACGAGAATACATAGATTTATTGGTTTCGCTTTTTTTTCCTTTATCCCAATCTTCCCATTCTTTATTAGCTATATCTATAATTTTTCTTCTGAATTTCGATTTTGCTCTTTTTCTTTTTAAGGCAGTTCTCAAGACAAAACCCCCAATTACTAAAATAGTTGTTCCTACTATTACCCAAGCCAATATTTTTTGCGTTTTCTCTTTCATTACTATACTTTTACATATCCCTCATTTCCTTTTTTACCATCTTTCCACCTTGCATATAATTCAGATGTTTTTGGCATATTTCCTTTAGCAAAATGGATTGGGTCATGATAATTTTTAAAATCTCCTCCCCATGTTAAACCTCTTTTCTTTGCCTCTTGTGGTATTCCTGTTTTATTCCATTCAGCATCACTACTTGCTTTTCTTAATTGTTTTCCTGTTTTCCTGTTTCTGATGTTTAAATCTACTGCCAACCCATAATTATGATTGGAAAAACCTGCTCTTGCATTTTTAGAGTTTTGTCTTTTTAATCTTGCTTGATGTTCATAAGTTCTATATCCACTTGTTAAAATAGGGTAGTAGTCGGTTTCTTTTTCCATCCAACTTAAAAAGTCTTTTAATTCATCTCTGTATTTAGGATGTAATTTATCTGCAATATCTTTATTTTTTTTAACTTGATACCACTTGTCCGTAGGCTTAAAGTATTTTGATTTTTTCTTAAATATTTTTTTACGTAAAAAGAATAAAGTTAAGCCAACAAGCGTAACTCCAATAATTGAATATGTTAATATTTTTTGTGTTTTGTCGTTCATTATTTTTTTCGGGTTTTAAAATAAGTAATTACCCCAATGCCTATTCCTATTATAGTAATGCCTATCAATGAATATAATAAAATTTTTCCAACATTTCCCTTTGCTTTTACATATTCATCTACCTCATCCTTTACACCTAAATATACTTTATTGATGGTATCAGCATACGTAACTGATGTTGCATAGCCACCTCTTTTTAATGCCTCTGCTTGAGATTTGACACTTTTAGCTTTAAACACACCTGCCTTTTCATATCTTGGGTTTTCTTTTAAAAATTTCACATAATCCTTAATGCTATCCTCAACAGAATCATACTTTCTAAAACACGCATTTTTATCTACATATTTACTGCCATCAGGATTTTCTTCTCCTGTATCTATATTGAAAGTTTTGCCTTTCCATTTGCTATGACATTTAATTCCAAAATAATTATTAGCTTTTTGAGATAATGTACTCCCACCTACTCTATAATTTCCTGTCGCACTCTTTCCTTGACTTTCTATTATAGCTTGGGCAACAAGTGTACCCCCTAAAATTCCTGTACCCTTAATTGCTTTTGCAATAGCATTACCATATTTTTTAACAAAATCTTTGCGTGTATATGTTTGTGCCATCACTTCTTTTTATTTATTATTTTTCCAACTTCCGTTAATGAACACCAATGAGATGGACTACAACTTGGTGTAGGGGTTGGATTTGATACAATTCCTTTACCTGTGGATGAGGATTTGCCTACTATTAAATTTTTTTGTGGAACTCCTAAATCTACTGCTTTTAATATATTATTTTTTGTTCTTCCCTCTTTACCCCAAGCCTCTACAATGTATAATTTATTAAGATTAAATTTTTTGTCTTTTAATTTTTGAGCAATTTTATCAGAAGAACTTGCACCTGCACTAAATAAAACAACAAACATTTCTTTTTTACTATCTTCTATCTTATTTAAGATACCTTTACTATCATTATATCTAAAAGATTCGATTTCGTATTTTTCTCCCAATCCTTTTTTCAATAATTTTTCTTGTTCTTTAATTTTTAAATCGCCACCTCTATTATCTAATCCTCCTAATAATAATACTTTATAAGTTTTTTTTCTGTTTCTCATTACAAAAAAAGAAGTTAAAGCTACTAAACCAATAACCCCTAAACTGATATATATAATATTTTTAGTTTTTGAGGTCATTTTATATTTTTATATATTATATAACCCAATGTGCCAACTGCACCTAAAACGGCAGTAGTTATCAGAAATCTTTTTCGTCTTATTTTCTTTTCAAAATCTTTGTCAAACAAAGTGTAAGAGAATTTATTGCCATATAAATCTTTTTGTTTATATGCCATCTCCAAAAATTCAGCAAAACAATATGAGTTTTGGAATACTTGGCATCCTGCCGAATACTCTCCTATTGTACTTGTGTTTCCTTTGCCATCATCAGCACCTCCCTCTATTGCTCTGTGTATATTTATGCCAAAATTCCCACAATCTTTTTTTGTGTTTAAGTCTAAAACATTATCTCGGTTATAATCTCTATACACACAAATTTTATCGCCTGACCCTCTACCCTGTCCTAACGCATAATACCTCCCATCATGTTTTCTGATAGTCCATTTGTCAATGTATTGACCTTGTGGAAGTATTGCAGTTCCTTTATTCTCTCTTTTTAAATAGATAGTGGATGGGTCGGTTGTAATTTTATATTCTTTACCTTTCCAAATGTTACTTTTTGTTTTCCAAATGACATACATAACATCATCAAACTTATCTTTTTGTGTATTATCTTTTCTTACCCCTATAATATTAAGCATATAGGGTTTTGTAAAAATTTGATACTTTTTTTTACGTAACATAGCAAGTATGCGACCTATTTTAACTCTATTTATATTTTTCGATTTACAAGGCATTATTTAGTGATTAAAAAAGTAGTTGTTGCACCCCCTAATATTCCCATCCCAAACCAAAATAACTTTCTGTCATACCATTTTAGTTCATCTTTTATAGTAATGTTAGATAAATTTCTTGTAGATACATAAGGATTCTGATAATCTACCAATACCACAGGTTTTGGTCTTTTAAAAATCCCTTGAGATTTTAAACCTGTCGAAATAGTCATATCATTATATAATCTTAAACTATCTAAATGAACTCCTCTATCTTTTACTTTACCACCTAAACTATACCATTCGGTTGTTAGTCTGAATTTTTTTGGGAGTGATATGTTAGCAATAGAAGAATCAACAAAAATTGTATCGTGGACAATTTGGGTGCTATCAACAATAAAGGGAATAAATACACTATCAATTTTCGTTATTGTTTTAACATTTACTTGACTTTTAATTTTTCGCAGTTTAACAATGCGAATTAAATCATTATCTATTGCTTGTTTTTGGGTAAGAATTAATTGCTCTTGTTCAGCAATTTTAGTTCCATCTTTTTCAACTTTTTCTTTAAATTTCTGTTGTTGTAACCCTAAATTACTTACCTTTTTTTCATACGATAAAAGTTCTGCCCTCATTTCACACCCCCTCCAAACCAATAAAAGAAATGCCACAAAGAGCAGAACTATGGATATAACAAATCTTTTATGATATTTTGCAGGTAATAACACATTTACTCTTTTGGAGGTAAAGCTATCAAGCTATCTTTAGACCTTAAAAAAAGCAGTCCTACTGCCATCCATCCACTCAATTCTTGAGCAGTTTGTTTCTCTGCATATATCATATACAGACAAAATAATAATATAACAACCCCTAAGATTGTGGTAACCCAATTTGAAAAAACTCTTGATTTCATATTTTTATTTTTTAGTTAAAATTTATTTTTACGCTTTAACAACTTGACTTGCATCAGTCATTAATTTATATTTTCTATTGCTAAGTGCAACTCCAATAAAATAGCCAATTCCAAAACCAACTATAACGCTTACACCTGACATCATTACTATATTTTTCATTTTGCTTTTATTTTGGTTTTACATCAAATTTTTCTTTATTCTTTTTCTCTTGCATTTTATTTCCTAAAAAATAGCCACCTACTATACCGACTATTAATGCTACTCCTAATACTATTTTTCCATTCATAATTTACTTTTTATTTAAAATTTAAAGATTCCACATGGCAGTTCTACTAACATTCTTGTTTGAGGATGTCTGCCTATCATTTTGCCATTCTTACACCCCTCTACTACAAACCCTTTGGATTCGGCTACGGCTATATTTTTCGCAATTTTTCGTTTTCTATAAATTACAAAACCTACACTTGCCACAAGTATAACTCCTACTCCTATCATTACTTTTTTATTCATAACTTATTTTTATTTTTTAAATGCTACATTTTTCATTTTTAAAAACAAAGACATAAATCTTTTTTCGTCTGATGATTTGGGAAAAGAATCAACCATGAATTGTGCATCTTCTTTTGACAAAGTTTGAAACCCTTTAAATAATTGATTTAATTGCATTTCAGTCAAATTTGAAAAAGTATCGCAAGGGTCTTGACATTTACTTACCATTTCATCAAACATTTCTCTTGATGGTTTAGACCTTTTATAAAGTATATAACCACCTATCCCTAAAAAGCCTACAATAAGAACTCCTATTATAATTTTCTTGTTCATATTTATTTTTTAGTTAAAAGTTTATAATTAACAATAGCACCTAATGTAAAACCAACAATAGCCACAACCACAAAAATCATATCTAATTTTTCTTTAGTGTTCCTTTCTTCCCACTTTTTTCCTTTATTTGATTGTGTCATCATAAATTATTTTCTATTTACATCTTCTGTAACAATGTGTTTAGCCAACCTATCGCCCTCTTTAATTTCTGTTTTAAGTTGTTCTGCTAATTTCTTAGCATCTGCATTTGCTTTGTTAAGCATTTTTTTAAGTTCAGCGTTATGACTATTACGTAAATAATATCCAAGAGCCAAACCTCCTCCTAATAATAATAAATCTCTCATGGTTTATGCTTTTAATTCGTTATCTTTTTTATGTTTTAGGTAATAAACAATACCTACAAATGCTATTCCTAATAATACTAAATTCTTGTTTTTCATAATTCTAATTTTTATAGTTTTAAATCTTCTTCTTTAATTAATGTATATGTAAATGCGTTACCCCAAAGTTCCCTTGCTTTACCACAAATAGACATGAAATCATTGAAGTCATTTACTTTCTTAAACACTTGGCATCCTGCCGAATATTTGTCCACTCTCGTACTTTCCGAATAAGGATTACTTCTATGTATATTTATACCAAAATATCCCCATGTTTTAGTGGCATCATCAAAATCAAGTATTTGGTCTTTATTATCATCTCTATACACTTCAACTTTTCCATTTCTCTGACACAAGGCATAATATTTACCTAAATGTTTATCAATTTTATAAACTCCACGATATTGATTAGGCACTAACAACGCACACCCCTTTTGATTCATAGGGTTTTTTAACCAATATGTTCCTGCATCAGTAGTAATTTGCCATTCTTTTAAAACCCATTGGTCTGACACTTTATAAGCACATAGCATAGTATCATCAAAAGAATTAGCCACTAAATTAGGATTACGGATTCCAATAATATTTACATTATAATTACCATTTGTAAAAAAAGCATATCCCATGCTTTTCATTATACTTTGTAAATAAGCTATACTCATTTTATTTTTTAAATCGTGTATCATCTTTTATCAAGTTCTTTTTCTAAATACTCAACCATTTTGTTAATGTGATTGCGTTCATCATTATTCATCTTTTCTTCATTTAGCATTTTTTGATTTGCTAAAATTGTTCGTGCTAAATCTTTTTTGTTCATTTTCTCACAATCCTCAATTAATGACATTGGCACTTTATTTTCTTTGGCAATATTTTTAATTTCATCTTCGGATAATTCTTTTTTCTCAATTTCTCCCACACTTTTAGATGCTGATGGAGTTTTTTTAAGAATTTTCCTTTTCTGCACAAAATAATATCCTATTCCGATTATGCCTAATAAAACAAATGGATTTTTTAAATATTTCATTTCACTTTTTTATAAATTTCTTTTCCCATAAAAAACACACCTATCAATGCGAGTAATGGTATTCCATATTTCGCCAAAGGATTATTGTTTAGTTTCATTCCATTTACATACTCTTTATGTTTCCCATACGGCAATAATTTCCATGTATAATTATCTCCATCACTTTCATTTAATTGAAAAAACAAATAATTTTTACCTTTACTTTGAGGAACAAATAATTTTGCATCTTGCAAATTCGTAAACATTTTGCTTTGTAAAAAAGTATAATCTTGGGGGTCAATCCAAGTTAGCTTAATAGTTCCTCTCTTATAAGGCAAATCATTCATTATTTATCTTTTCTATTAAACAACTTCTTTCTTTCTTTAATAATATCCCAAATTATAACTGCACTCAATGAGGCACAAACCCCAAGAAAAAATATTTTTGTATCTTTTGGATGAATAAATTTCATTATTTCGCTTTATAAACTACCATTCCTGTTTTCGTTTTCTTAGCCACATAGGTTTTGCCATTATGTGTAAAACTTTTAGCACCACTTTTTCGTGCTTTATTCATTTTATTAAAATATTCGTTTGCCATAATTGTTTATTTTTTAAGTATAAAATAAGTTGCTATTCCTCCAATTATTAAAAATGCACCTATGGAGGAAAAGATTATAATTTTCTTTTTCTTTTTTCTCTTTTTTTCATTGTAAGTTCTTGCTTTCTCTCTCATTTCTTCTGCCCACTTCCCTTTTGTTTCAGGTGTGGTGGTCGTTGTTGTTGTGGTGGTATAAATTTCATCTTCTGTTGGTCGAGGTGGAAGATTACTACTTCCTCCTCCTCCTGATGCCGTTTTTATAGCACCTCCACCTCCACTTACGGATTGACTTGCTTTATATCCTGCATACCCACCAATGGCAGGTATAAGTAAGCCTAAGATGTTTGAAAAATCTTCATCAAATTCCCCATCCCCTATATCTACTATTAAATTTTCGTTTCTTTTTCTCACAATTATTTTTTTAAGGCAAAATAAGTTATTATTCCTCCAATTAATAAAACCCCACCTATTGAGGAAAACAAGATAATTTTTGTTCGTTTTTTCTTTGCATCTTCATCTAATACAGGGTCAGTTACATCAGAAGTTTTACTTGACGAAGTTTTACGTGAAGAAGTTTTTTTCTTTTTCTCTACATCTTTTAATTTACTTACTCCTCCTACTGATTGCGAAAGACCTGATGATGCACCTGCTAATCCTGTGGTCTTTTGCGAAACACCTGATAATGCACCTGATAATGCACTTCCTTGATTTAAACTATAATCATAGCTACCCCCTCCAATAGCTGAAAAATCACTATCAAATTCGGCATCCCCTATATCCACAATTAAATTTTCGTTTCTCATGATTGTTTAGATTTATATTTAACATAAAACAAAACCCCATACGCAACGGCTACTCCTAAGTAGGCTACCATTACTAATTTACTTTGTGTCGCTTTATCCATGACTATTTATTTTTAATTCTACTCGTCTGTTTTTTGCCCTTCCATCAGAAGTATTATTGTCGGCAATAGGTTGGGTTTCTCCCATTCCGATTGCTTCAATGCTTTCGCTTGGCACACTTTTATTTATTAAATAAGTTTTAACTGCATTTGCTCTATCTTCTGATAATTCTAAATTATCAGCATCAGTACCAACATTATCGGTGTGTCCTATAATTTTTATCTTTTTATCTTGTAAATAAATAGCTAACTCATCTAATGATGCAAAGCTACTTTTTAAGATAGTAGCACGATTTGGTGCAAACAATAAATTATCGTATGCTTTTTTAATGACTTCTTCTTCGATTGGCTTGGGTTTCTTTCTAAAAATAAAATATGCAAGTACACCACCAATTAAAAGTATTGCTACTCCTATTGCTACCTTACCTTTATTATTTTTACCCTTGCTCATCTTAATTTTTCTTTTTCATTTCTTTATAAACTACATACCCCAATAATAAAGCAACTAATATTGAGCCACCAATAATAAAGGGTTTATAATTCTTTTTTTTCTTCTTTGGTTTCTTTTTATCTACCCCTATCTGAACTTCATCAATGGTAGCAACTCCACCACCACCTTTGTCCGTATTCTCAAAATCATATTGGTTGGTATAGTCGTTAATTTTTAATCTACTTCTTTTTGCCGTAGATGAATCTAATAAATTAATCCATCTTTCTGTTCTTAGTAGTTGAGGAGGCAAAGCAATAGAAAACTTCCCATCTGCATCTGTCCTTGCACGATATTTTTTAGCATACAACTCCTTATTATTCTTATCCGATATATATATGATTGCATTATATACACCCTTACCTTTACTATCCGTTGCTTTTCCTTTTAAAAATCTCATTTTTTCTTTTTAATTATTATTGTCGGTGCTTTTCTAAACCAATATCTTGTTTTTCCCTCGTATGAGTTTTTTGGTTTTTCTTTTTTATCCCACTTGCCATCATTTTGTAATTGTAGAGAGGCTAAAGTGTTTGTAGTATTTTTTAATTTTAGTTTACTTAATATTTTATATTTACCATTTAACGCACCTGCATCTCTTATAATAGCAAAATCTCCTTTGTTTGCATCTGTTAGTTTATTTCTTAATAAACCCTCGTAACCCTCAAATCCTACATCGCCCTTTTGTTCTTTAAATATTTTATTTAATTTATTTTTTGGCTCTTTTACGAGATATATATAAAAACTATCTTTATCGTCATCAGTTCCATATTTTGTTACGGAAATTAAAGTAGAAGTATTTTCTTTCCGTTTTGAAAGAAGATAATATAATCCTCCCCCTACTAAGATAAAACCTCCAAGTGTTAATATTGCTTTAGTGCTTTTATCTAACATATCTTTTAATTATATAATTTTTCCCAATTATCAAACCACAGAAAATTAATTAAAGGTTGCTCTACTTCTTGTCTTTCTCTGTTTTTTTCCCCCTCTTTTAAATCAGTATAAGATTGTTTTCTAAAATCGTTTTGTTCGCTTTCTGACAATTTATTCCATTCTTCATCATCAAAACCCAAATGAGTTTTAGTTTCTTCTATCCCATCTAATTTCCCCCCTTCTTCCAATGTTTCTGTTGTTTGTTCCATAATTATTTCAATTCGTTATCCTCATCATGTTGCTTTAAATCCTTTTTAATGGCTTGGATTCGCAAATAATCAAGGTAAGTTCTTACCATATAAGAAGTGGCTATTGTGATAGCAATAACACTACTAAAAGTCAATAAATTTTTAATATTCAAGTTCTTCATAAATCGTAGTTTTTAAACTTCTAAACATACCCTTTTCATCTCTATATGTTCCTTTGTTATATTTATTATTCAGATTTTGTTTATCGTTATAATCTTTAGGGAGTTGGCTCACTAAATGTAATGTGTTATCAAGTCCTTTTTTCATATCTGACATCGTATCACAAAGAGATGCCGTACACTCATTTATGTTTAAATTATTTTTATCTACATATAGATTGCTTGACGATTTTTTTTCGGGAATACTATTACGCATAAAAATTAATACCACTATTAAAACTACTGATAAAATAAATAACATCTCTACAATAAAATTCATAACTAATTGTTTTTTAGCATTTTATACATAAATATAACACCCACTACCCCTAACGTAATGGGAATCAAGTTTTTAGTCTTTTTGGTATTTTCTATGAAATTACTAAAATTTTTTCTATTTTTAATGGTTTTTGCCGTTTCTGTTGTCATTACAAATGTCCTTGCCGTATCTTGAGTAGAGTTGTATTTAGATAAAACTTCTTGTTCTTCCCTTACTTTTTTCATTGAATATTTTTCGGAATATCCTAAAACTGATAGCTTGGCATAATTATATGTGATAAATAAAGTAGTCAATGCCTCCACATCATAACTAAATCTTGTATTGCCATCCAACATATAAATATCACTCTCTGTTCCCATATCTATAATGGCATAACTATCTTGAAATTGGTAAGGGTCTTTTAGTTCTATTTTGGCATAAGATAAATCATTCCCATTTACATCTATTTTTTGGAAATAAAATGGTTGTAACATCTGACTATCTTTTTCAGTTTGAGATGGGGTGCGACCAACACTAAATCCTAAACTTCTAACGTCTAAAACATTTCCTGTTTGACTTCTTTTTATTTCATCATACGTAATTGTATTAGAACTATCATCTACAATTACTCCATTTGCCATAGATTTGCTTTGAGTAGCAATCGTATCTACGCTACCAAAAAAAGGGGTTATATCGGAGGGAGAAACAATATTAGATACTCTAATTGGACTTCCTGTGCTACCGATAGGTAAATCAGGAACAGGATATTGTATAGAAATACCAAATGCACTTCTCCATTGAGTTGAACTTACATTAATTGGCAAACTTTGTGCATTTATCCAATTTTCATCAAATGTGATATAAAGTTTCATGACATCTCCTTGTGCATTTTTATAATTGGTTGTATCTGCACTTGCTTTTATAGTATTGTTGATAGCTATATTTAAAGCGTTTAATGTCATTCCTGATGTTACTGCTACATTAATTGTGCTAAATACTGCACCACCCAAATCATTATCACTAACTATTTGAAAGTTACCCGTAGATTGAACTCTTAAATCGGTAGATTTAGGATAATAAGTAAAAGATGGAGTTCCACTTGCCGTAAAAGGTTGTCCTACACCAAAATTCCAAACTAACGCAGAAAGAGTAGGTAAACCTGATTGATTATTAAAGGTGGTCGCATCTATTACATCCGTAACTTGATTTGTGCCTGTTTTTCCAAGTTCAAAAAGAGATATACGTTGCCTATCATTTGTGGTATTTTCAAACCTCAAAGTAAAACTATCAGATATAGCAAGTCCTCCATTGTTCATTTAAAATATCTTATCCCAAAATTTCATAATCAAAGTCCATGCAACACCACCTACTGCTATTGCACCATATATTTTTGCATAAAGAAATTGTTGTTTTTCTATATATCTCTCATGCCTTTTTACAAGTTTCACTAATCCCTCTTGTCCATATTCATCATCTCCTACAATAGCTTTAGAAAGCCTATCCATTTTATCAGCCATCAGAATTACATTTTCTTGTAATTTTCTTATTTGTTCTTTTATTTCTTCTTCTTTCATTATTCAAATATGTTATGGTGTTGCACCTCCATCAAGAATAGTCCATCCTAACGCAACTAAATCTGCTCTTGCCGTAGCGGGTGCAGAGGTAGGTTTGGTATATTTAGCATTTCCTCCCGTTAATGTTACGGGAGTATTGGAATTGGTCGCATCATTTCTTACAAGGATAGCATCATAACTTGTGGTGTCTAAGGTTATACTTGTAAAAGCATTAGTCCAAGTTGTTACACTTGCAAAACTAACACTTGCACCAAATGTTAATGTTGTTAAATTAGATGTAGTATAGGCAAAGTAACTCATATTTGTTACCCCACTAAAATCTGCACTATTGCTAAAAATCAATTCAGTTATCTCTGCCCCCCTTACAAAATTAACCATATTGGTTACTGCATTAGTAAAATTCCATCCACTTAAATCTAATGTTCCCGTAGTTCCATCATTGCCATATAAGAAATTTCCTATACTTCCCGTTATTGAACTAACATCCCATCCACTTGGGTCAATGGCAGAGGTAAATCTTGACTGACTAAACATAGCACCAATGTTTGTTACACTTGACATATCCCAATTACTTACATCGGGTGCAAGTCCATATCCTCCCGCTTGACCATACCCACATCTCCCCATAAAATTCAGAAAATTAACTGCACCTAAATTTGTAGCCCATGCCGTTCCAAAATTTGAGGTTGCCGTAGGAAAAGACATTTTATAAGTATAATAAAACATGGATGCACAAGTCGTTAAAGATGCCGAACTCAACCCACTTAATCCCTCAATTTTGGTTATCTGATAATTTGTATAAAAAGCATAACTCAAATTTGTAACATTTGAGGTGTCCCATCCCGTTAAATTTAGTTCCCCTATTGCATCACTACCTCTCATAAAGTTGTTCAAATAGTAGATACATTTAGTATTAGTCCATGTGGATAAATCTAAATCATACTCTCCCGTTCCTAAAAGGGATTTCAAAGTATAGAAAAGACCTTGTGCATAAGTTCCTCCATTTGCATTTTTTAAAGTCCATCTTGCTAAAGAGGGGGATGCAGATATTTTAATATTCCTAAAAAAGTATCTCATCTCGGTTACACCCGTCATAGATACATCATTCATTGTTATAGCACATCCCGAAGTTAACCCACTTTCAGCAAGAAAGTATTGAAAAGAAGTGCATGAAGCTGATGCCGTAAAATTACTGAAATTAAAGGTTGTTAATCCCTCACAATCATAAGCAAAATATTCCCAAGCCGTAGTACGACTAAGTTGGTCTAAGTCTTGCCACATGGATAAGTCCATAGTAGTTATTGCCTTGCACCCTCTAAACATTTGTCTTGCTGATTTATAAGTTGAACTTGCATTTAAAGAGGTTACATTTGGATAATCCGTAGCAGTATAAGTCATTTGGTCGCAGTACATAAACATATTGGCTAAAGATTGTAAAGCCACATTTCCCCAATTTTTCAGTTCCTTTAAGAGTAAGCGATTACTTGCACTCGCACTTGACATATCAAGAGCAAAAGACGTAGAACTACTTTTTATTCTTACCTCGTATGCCCCCGCAGTTGTGTAGGTATGAGTTTTATCATTTATTGTAATATTAGATTCTGTCGTTCCATCTCCCCAATCCACATCATAATCATAATCTAAAGTTGTTGATGCAACTCCCGATAATTCAATACTATCTCCATCACTCGCTACCTCCCATTCCATCACTAAATCATTATCTATGGTTTCAGATGATATAGAGCCTTTAAACGATACATGGGTATCGCCAATGTGCATATTGCCATTAGTGAAATCATTAAATACGTTGAATCTGCTTATCATATCTATAATTTAAGGATTCATGTTTCTTAAACCAAAAGTATAAAGTGTGCTTGGTTGCTGAAATTTAGGACTTTCTTCTTCTATGGTATTTTGATAAAAATTACTATCGTTAGCAATAGTATTGACTGCACTTTCTAATTCTGTTTCTGTTAAAAACGCTTCAAGAATTGGTTGACCACTAACTACCTCGTCTATAAAAATCTCTCCCCCGTTTCCAAACACAATAAGGCTTTCTTCTCCACTCCCATTATCTTGCACGTAAAACCATCTCTTTGTATCGTCTTTGTGTATGTGGTTGCTCATAATCTTTCATTTAGGTATAAATAACTTGAGCAGTTAAGGATGTTCCTGTTAAGGTTAAATCAGGTAGTGTAAATCCTGTGGATGCTTGTAAACTTACACTTTCTCCACTTTTTAGAGTTATTGTTGTTCCACTACCACTTTCTCCTATCGTCATTGATTCAGTAGCGTGTCCATTTAAAACTGAAATGCTATTTAAGTTAGACAAAGTTGTGGGAGTGCTTGTTATACTCTTTATTGTAATATTTTGTGTTGCCATATCTTTTATTTCATATCTCCAAATATATATTCAAAAGTAAGGGGTTTAATAGGTTTTGTTCCCTCAAAAAAATACATATTAGGATAGTTAGTATTATCTTTTTTATATATCAATACATTTATATCTTCAAAACTACATTTATGCTCTCTACGTAATTTTCGTAAAGAACTTGATATAAAAGGAGATACCATCATTTCCCTCCCTAAAAAATCAATTTTAACATTCAAAATTTCATTAAATGTTACATCTTTTTTTACTTTATTATGCACAAGAACTTGATATTTTGGAGTGCAGTTATCATCATCTGCTTTAATCATAAGTTGTGCATCTTTTAATTCTACACTATACTCGTTTGCATAGTTTTTTATTGCGTTAAGCAATACATCTTTGGTTTGTTTTTCTAAATCCATCTTTTGTTGGTTTGATTAATATTATTGTAAATTTACATAAATTCTCTCACTTTCCATGTTTCATCAAAAGGTAACTTTTTAAGTTTTATAAATCCTTTTTTAATACCAAAAGTTCCATCAAGTCGTATTTTAGAATTTTTGAAATTTTCTTTTAAACTTCCAACTACTCCTGTTCCTATAAAAGATGTGGGGTCTATATCTACCACAAAATTAAATGTACTTTTGCCACCTCTACCTTTCAAAGATTCATTCATATTTGCATTACTCACATTTCCTACTCTTACATCATTTACATAAACTTCAAAATTGTAATCAGTAATTTTAACAGAAATATCAGCATTATTTACTACTTCTACTGAAATTTCTACTTTTACACTATCAAAGGAGGCAGACAGATATTTAACCCCCACAAGTTTATAAGTAAAATCTTCTAAAATCTCAAGATTTTTTAGATAATAGGAATATACTCCCAAGCCTATTCCTCCAAGTCCTAAAGCCACGAAAATAGTAGTTAATATATTTTTGTTGTTCATTATCCTTTAAATTTTTTGTAAGCAAAATAACCACCTACTCCTAAAAGTGCCACCACTAACACACCAATTCCAATTTTTGTTCCCTTACTCATTCCTTCTTGGTCATCTTCATCTCCCAAATCCCCACCATCATTTGTCGTAGGTAGAGTTTCTTGTATTTTTTCATTTAGGTTAGTAGTTTGTGCTTGTGCTTGACCCGATATTTCGGAGATAGCTTGACCGATTGGTTGTCTTGGCACATCTAATAAAGATTGTTTTCTTGCCTCTTTTCTTGACATACCCCCTGCTTGTAATTCTTTACGTCTTGCTCTCCGATTTCTTGCTTGTTGGGTAAGAAAACTATCAAAATCTTCATCCTCCACCATAAAGTCCTCCTCTCCTACTCCTATCCAATCATCTCCATCGGTTACTACGTTAGCAAAACCCTCATCTCCTACACCTATCCAATCATCTCCATCAGTTACTACGTTATTGAATTTTTCTTCGTTAGATAAATCTAATCCATCCATTTCATTTCTGCCATCAAAGGCACTACATCCACAACTCATAATTTCTATTTTTTAATAAATTTAAAATATACAATTCCTGCTACTGCTACTGCACCTGCTATCATTATCGCTTTTTTGTTTTTTTGAAAAAAGCTATCTGCATTTGCACCACTTAAAGAGGTTTTAGTTACAGGTGCAATTCCTTTACTTGTTAGTATAGCCTCATCCTCATCTATTTGCTCATTGGCTTTAATTTTAGCTACTTCGTCTTGACTTAGTAATCTACCCTCTGCTTTTGCTTTTAGCAACGCTTGTTTCAGTTTCCATTTTATCATAGCTTTTTTATTGGAAAATCTTGGCATTGGCTTTTCAGAGTATGTGTTGCTTGGTCTTGCACTTTCGGGAGAACTTGGCATCAAGTCATCTTCTCTTGCACTTTCGGGAGAACTTGGCATCAGAGGAGAACTTTGTTTTAAAGACAAACCTTGTTTCTTCATCCATTGAGCAATCCCACCTTTAGTATCTCCTTTTATTTCTTTTATGGCATCTGTTCTTGACATCCCTTGTGCCATTAACTTCCTTATCTTTTTCTGCATACCAAGTCGCTTTCTGCTTAAAAAGTTATCAAAGCTATGTTCTTCGGCATCATCTACGAAATCCGTATATCCTGTGTTAAAATTATCTTCCATTGTTTTTATTTTTTACGTTTAATCATATATGCAATTACTCCTAAAGCAACTACTCCAATTCCCCCTATTATTAACCATTTTTTCATTTTTGCACCCCTTTCACTTTTTAAAGCATCTTTTGTTAAGGCGATGGCTTTATCTTTTTCTGCTTGAGTAAGATTTGGATTATTTAAAATGGCTTGTATTGGGTCTGCTTGTGCTTTAATTTGTTGTTCAGCAAGAGCAATTTGTCTTTTTTCGCTTTCACTCATAGCATCAAGAGATTTTTGTTGTAAATCTTTTTCTGCCTCTATTTGTTTTTTCTGTTGTTGTCCTAATTGCACATTACTTATTGCACTTGATAATGCACCAATAATAGCACCTGCACTTCCAACAATTATTGAAATTGCCGTTGCTGATATGACATTATTATATTCTAAATCGTCTATTTCAAAATTTCCATCAAAAGATTTTTTTAAATTTTTATCAAGTAATTTTTTCTTACATTTTGCACCACAGAAAAATGGTTTTTTACCTTTCCCTCTTGATGCATTTTTGATTAGTTTAGAATAATTACCCCCTAATTTTTCCCATTTATCTTTTAATTTCTTTTTAGCTTTAGCATCATTACCCTTGTCAATAGCCATTATTTTCCAAGCGTTCCCTCTATAATTAATGCGTAATAAAGATAAATAAGAGCCTCTTGGCATAGCCAATGCACCTTTTTTAATGCCTTTACCAATATTTTTAAAAGTTCTTTTGGCAATATCTTTTAACTTATCTCTTGGGATTTCTTTTAAGGCATCTTTTCTTGCTTTACGTCTTGCCTCTCCTCTTGACATTCCTTGACCTCTGTATTCTTTTCTTTTCTTTTTTCTCTCTTTGGCTCTCCTCCTTGCTTTTTTAGTAAGAAAATTATCAAATTCATCATCTACAAAAGATAAGTCATCAGAAACTTTCATAGGTTTCCAATCTCCATTTACCTCCATGCGACTATCTCCATCATATAAATCTTCATCTAAGCCATCAAAACTATCTGTTGGTGGCATAGGAAAACCAAATAGTAAGGCACTTCTTTCGTCAGAATCAAGTTCTGTTAAGGCTTGTTTTATTTCTTTATCGTTTCGCATAATAATAATTTAATCCATGTTTCCATCAAAATCCAAATAACTCATACTCATTTCTTCGGTATCTGTATCAACAAAATTTTTCGATGGTGTAATTGTCGTTGCACTTGATGGTGCTTGTTGGGTTACATTTTGAGCCACTTGTTGTTGAGGTGTTGGTTGAGGGGGTGCAGGGGTACTTGGTGCAGGAGTGGTTGGTTGAGCCACTACAATGGCAGGTGTAATCGCAGGTGCGACACCTCCACCACCACCAAATCCTCCTCCTTTCTCTTTTTTCTCGGAGGGGGGTGCTACTCCTTGTTTTTTCTTTTTATTTTGCATATAAAGATACCCTGCTACTGCTCCTGCTCCTGCAATTAACAATAATGTGTTTGTTCCTAATTTCATATTTTTTTATTTAACTATTATAACTCCTTTTCCTTGAAATCTTCTATCTGTTGTTTTATTGTTAGGAATAGATGTTTGGGTTGTAGTAAATCCACCTACATTACCATTACTATCCATCCACACTTTATCAACTACATATTCTCCATCAAAATCAGTTTTTTTAATTTTTATTGGAGTTCCTTTAACAATCAATGGTTTTGCTTTTGCTCTATCATCTCCCTCAATATGTATATAACCATTTTGTAAATAACCCATCGTTAATCTATCTCCGAATAAACCACCTCCACCACTTCCACTTCCACTTCCATCTTTATTACGAGTAGCTAACCAATAAACAAGTCCTCCCACACCTACTAATCCTCCTAATACTAATACTATTTTTGTTGTTTTGTCTAATGCCATCTTATTTTATTTTATTTTATTAAGCCCATGTCATTGTTGGACTTGATAAAATCTGTTTAAATTTTGCACCCACTTCTTTTCCTCCACTATAAACTTGTCCTTTTTGTCCTGATGGTTTGCCACTCCAATGTACTGCGTGGGTTACTACGAGATGCCTTAAATTATCATCCCATCTGCCTTTTGCTATAACTTTTGTCTTACCATAACCTTTTCTTTGGACTTTCCAATAACCTTGACCACCTTTACCCCCTATGCTTTCGCCTTTTAGTCGGTCATAGACATATAGAGTAATGTCATTCCATTTTTCCCCTATATTATCTTTCATGGGTATAGTTATATAAGGAACATCTTTAGTTTCGTTTGCTTCACTTAATTTGTGAGATTTATTCCAATCATCCATAACTTTTTTAAATTTACTACCAAAGGTTACATTGTAAACTGCACCCTTATTTTTGTTAGCAGTTTCGTAGTCTTTGCCATATTCTTCCCACGCTTTGCGTATATAAGAATTATCATATTCTCCTGTTGGGTCTAACTTAATTTTTTCAGCATATTTTGGATAGGTGTCATTAACCCATTGTCTGAATTTATTACCCTCTGTTTTACTCTTGAAAGGTGTTTTACCCTCCGAACTTCTTGACCCCGAATTTCTACTTCCTTTCGATTTAGCGTAGCTTTCGGAAACGGGCTTTGGATTATTTTTTTCCTCATCCTCTTTTTCTTGGTCTAATTTCTTTTGCATTTTAGGTTTAATAACTTTTGTATATAAAAAGTATAAACCCACACCCGTTACACCTAATACTGCAACCCCTATTGCTATTTTTAATCCTTTATTCATCGCCATAATTCATTATTTATTTTCAGTTTCTTGGTCTTGTTTATTTTTCCACATTTTCCAACCAATAAAACCAAGTCCTATGGTTAGAACAACCCCTACTCCTATAATTATTTTCTTGTTCAACTTTACTTCATTTTAATTAAAATAAAAACTATTATACCTCCTATTATTAGAGGTTTCCAAATTTTGTTAGCGTAATCTTGTTTTTCGTTTGCCATGATTTATTATTTAATTAATTTTTTACCCATTGGAGAAAAGAAAAAGAAATAAACTGCACCCCCAATTAATAAAGGTGTTTTATATTTATTCCAAAATGTTTGTAAATTGTTTTCTCCTCCAAAATTTCTATATTTAACTTTACCTCTACCTCTTGTTTTACATTGACATGGTTTTTTAGCCTCAATAAGTTTTTTACTCAACCCATCAATTTCTTGAGCCATTTTCCTTACTTGTCCATAAACTGCTTTTTGGTTTTTAGGATTAGCAAAAAAGCCTTGTGTTTTTAGTTTTCTTAAAACATTTTTATGTCCTCTTTTTTTCTTTCTTCTAACATTATTCATATCAGATTGAAGATTAGATAAGCCTTGAGAGGAGGATAAAGTTTGTTGTAATGCTTGTTGCACTCTTTTTCTTCTCTTAGGTTTTCTTCTTCTTCCGAATAGAAAATTATCAAAGTGGTTGTCATCCATGTTTATATCTACGTGTTCCATATTTTTTTATTTTAACCCCATATTAGCTAATCTTTTCAAGGATTGAGTATAACAATCTGCAAAAGGATTTTTCCAACCTTTATAACAAGTGTCCCATTCATCATCTAAAGCCTTATATAGAGTTTCCCCATATTTAGACTTATAATGACTTGCTATTTTCTTTAATTTCAAATCACTTAAACTCATAATAGTATTATTGAGTTCCTCTGCATCTGAATTATTGAAATTACCTCCAAGTGTAGATATAGCATCATTAATCCATTTAGCATCTGCACTTGGGTTATATGCTTTTGCTTGTGCCTGTTCTTGTTGTTGCATTTCTTCTGACCCTTGCACATTTTCAAGTTCTTCTCTTGCTTTGTCCAACAATTTTTGTTTGGCTTTGGCTTTAGCTTTCTTTACAAACATTCTACCTACAAGAAATAAACCACCTATTCCTAATAAAAGTCCTACCCCTTTAACTATTGTATTTATGTTTTTGTTATCCATTATTTAAAGTTTTTTACTTTGTCTATATAATTATCGATTTGTAGTATATGCTCATCTTCCAAATAGTCATCGAATAAAAATGTTTCTAATGATGTTCCGAAATTTCTTTGAAACACATCAGCTATGTAACTAATATTTACTTTACTACCTGCTGATGTAATTGAGCCTACGGCTAATGCCTCATCATCACAACAATTTCCCCACCCTTGAGCCTTACCTTTATATATATTATTGGCTAATTGATTTGCCCTACCACTACCAATAGATATTTTAGTTCTATTATTTCTGAAAAGTAAAGGAGATAAAGTTTGTTGTCTTGAAATTTGGTCTTTATCTCTACCTGCTTTTCTATCATCTTTATCATCTGTTAAGCCTACTGCATTTAAAATTGGTTTAATAACACCAAAATATCCAAGTGCTAATACACTTACTCCTATTACTCCAAATACAATATATTTAATCGTTTCGCTATTATCTTGTTGCATATTTTTATCTTACAAAGTTTTTAACCAATTTATCTAATTTTTTATATCTTCTTTTGTTCTGTTCTGATGGACTTCTTTTAAATACATTTAAAAAGACATTGTAAATATCAATTTTGGGATAACCAAGTTTTAAGTACAATCTCAATCCATTCAAATCTGCCTCCACCTCGTCAGATGGACTTTTGTTTATATAATAATGAGAATACTCATGTAAAAGTATAGCCATTCTCATTGGTATAGTATAAGTTCTAAACTGCTCTGCACTTACTTCTATTTTTCCATTTAATTGGGAAATACGTGCAGGGGTTTTAATGTTTTTACCACTATTTTTACTTCTTATAACATCAAAATAATCTATTCTAAACCTACCATTATTGCTTTTATATATATGTCCTTGTTTAGAGGCAGATAAGTAACCACATTCATCACTAAATTCTTGAGCAAATTTTATAAATGATTTAGTTTTCTTACTTGCTTTTAAAGGAGGAATATTTAATGGCTCTTTACTAATAGTAGCTTTAAACGAGGTGTCATTTCTTAACATCCCATTATTATCATTATATATTCCCACAAGAGCAACATCAGGTGCTTGAGGCATCATTACAAAGAACACTTCTTTACCCTCTACAAAAGCATATCTCTTTGTGTAGTAGGTATTTTTTCTATTCGCATCTTTAACCTTTATCCAAATCTTCTCTTTGTAAGGAGATTCAATAACGATTTTCAATTTCGTTGGCTTTTCGTATAAGTCTATTTTTTTTATCATTTCTATGCATCACTTGTTCTCGTCAATCCATATATTAATAGACCTAAACTTGCTAAACCTATAAAATTTACCATTCCTAAACTTTTCTTTGCTTGTTTAGTTGTGGTAGTCTTATTTTTATTTCCACTTGCATTAAACATTTTTTCATGAGGCTCTAATACACCTTGTTTTTGCTTGTCATTAAGCCATTGTTTAAATGTTAAATCACTTTTACTTTCTTTATAGAGTTGGTTTGCTGATTTCATATTTAACTTTTTACTAATATTAATCTCCCTATTATTAATCCAATTAATCCACTAATGACAAGATTTTTTCTTGTCGCTATCCCTAACACAATACCAATTCCTCCTCCCATTACTGCACCTTTGATATTATTCTCCATTCTCTTTTTAACACTATTTCCAAATTTGTTGCTACCAATTTTATTGATAGTGCTAACATTTTTTTTTATATTTTCTTTTTCTGCTTTTGTCATAAAGCATTATTATTTTTTTCTCGTAGCAAAATAAATTATTGTTCCCACAACGGCTAATATTCCTACACCAATGCCAATTTTTGCACCTAATGATAATCCTTTTGGGTCGTCATCTTGCCTAAGTTGATTATTTGTATTATAGGCTTGATTCTTCATTGTTGTATTGGCTGAACTGCCACTTGATAATCCACCAAATAAACTACCTGCAATATTTCCTATCGTTCCTTTATTTTGTTGAAACCAACTTCCCCATTTTTTTCTACGTTCTTGCACCTTTGGGTCGGATGCCCTTTGTTTACTTTTTGCACCCAAACCTTTAAAAAACCCTCCAATACTTTTAAAAAGTCCTTTCTTTTCTGTTGTTGCACCTGCAAGTTGTGTGCCTGACGAGGTGGATGATGAAATTTCCGTTGCACCTCTTGGTGCTAAAGTCATATTTAAAAAGTTATTATCTTTCTCATCAAATTTTGTTGAGGCAAAAACTAATGCTGATAAATTCTTTACCATCCCTCTATTATTTCGGTTTTTAATAATAATTCTTATTAAACCTTTTTTAGATGGGTTATGTGGTATTTTAACACCTGCTGAACTTAGTGCTGATTTTACTGCACTTGGACTTTGAGCAATAACTTTTCCTAATTCGGAAACTGCCATATTTTCTTGCTTACTCCCACTTGCGTTGGAATAACTTTCGGTAAAATTGTAATTTTGATATATCATATTTTTCTTAATAAAATAGCGACTGCAACAAGTGTCATACCTCCAAATATCATTAATTGCGACATTTTAATTTGGTCTGTTCTTAATTTATCTATTGCACTTTCGCCATTTGCGTTTACAAATCGTGTAGGCAGTCCATTAGCATGGTTATCTGCATCTTTAGAATTAAAGTTGCTAAAGTTCTTATCCTTGCAATTTTCACAATTTAATTCTAATAATTTCTTATCAGGATGAATTTCTGCCAAAGCATCTAATCCATTTTGTCCATATACTTTTACAAAGTTCTTTAACTGACCCTCTAATTCTTGAGGGTTTCTTGCTTTGCGATAACTCCCAAATTTGTTTATCACAAAATGAGCATCACTTGGAACATTCGTAGCTATGTATTCGTAAAAACTAATCTTTTTCATTTTTCTTTTTTAAAAAAAAGGGGTTAGCATAAGACCAACCCCTTTAAATTTGAAAGACAACATCTCAATGATGTCGGACAAACCGAAAAGGTTTATCTAATAATATATCTATTCGCCTATCTACGTCTGCGACCTGATAATACTTTCATCGCTTTGTTTGATAACTGAATTTTATCAGACTTAACGATGTTAGGATTACCATATCCTGATACTGCTCTACGACCTGTTAAAGTTCTTGCAATAGAAGAAGTTTCAGCAGGATAGAAGTAAAGTTTTGCAGTTGCACCACCCAAAATAGAACTTACAACAACGGAAGTAAATCCATCAATCTTGTACGAGAACTTAACTGCCACGATAGTAGATTGTTGTTGATAAGGGTCAATAGTAGGTACTAAAGTCTTTTGACTTTCGTTACCATTAACATCTTTTTGGATTAGTGTAAGTGTTTCAAGTACCTGATTAGCAGTAGATGATTGGTAATAGGTTAATCCTACGACAAATGGCTTGTTCATTGATTGGTACAAGAACTCAGAATATGTAATACCTGAAATTCCCATAGTAATCGAAATAGCCACAGAGTTTTGCCAATTTGGTGCAGTATTAGATAATGTATTGTATGCACCTAAAATCGTAACAGGATGTGCTACGGCAGTAGAAGTGTTTACAATCACTACGATATATGGTTGAGAAGTCGGTGTCATTCCACCACCTCCTGTCGCCATATCAAACGCATCATCATCATCTCCATCAAATCCATCAAAATCGTCATCGTCATCTACGAAATCAAAATCGTCATCTTCAAAACCATCATAGTTATAGAAGTTGTCGTTTGCATCGTCTTGAGCATCAGCGAAATAATCTCTTAAATTATTCATGTGATATAGTTGTTTACTTAACTAATTTAACATTTATTTAAACTTATAACCCCTTTGTTTATAAGTCAATACCACCTTTATAAGTGGTTAGTAAAGCGATAATTTTCAAAAATTATTCTTCTTCTTCACTTGCACTTGGAGTTGCACCTGCTTTGTTAAGAAGTTTTGTTTGCACCATAGATGCTACAATTACTCCTAAAGCGACTGCACCTGCCGTAAATAGCATACCTCGTAGTTGTTCTGCTTTCATTTTTTGAATTTTTACAGATTAATAATTAATTTTTCTCCTATACAAATAGGGGAATAACTCGATAACAAATATAACATATATAATAATAAATTATATTGAGGTATAAAACCCAATAAAATTGAAAATTAAATTCTTACTTTGTTTTTATTAGAAATAGTATTGAAAAAAAATTGAAAACTATTTAAGATAGCTTGTTATTAATCTTTTCTTAACTTGAGCCGTAGCCGTAGAAACATTGTATTTTTTCTTGCCTTTATTATCTATTTGATTTAAAATAGGCTTTACTAATTTAGTATGATGTAAGGCTATATATTCATCTATTGCCTCTGAAATCATTTTTTGTGAAAATGCACCTTTAATCTTCTCATTATCACAATCAAAAGTTACATAGAAATATTTATTCCCACTAAAATATTGTTTGTTTACAAGAATCTCACATATTTTAAAGGCTTGGTGTTTATCTTCAAATTTCTTTTTATGTCTATCTACTGAATCGGTGTTTTTATGAAAGCGTAGCCAATTTACGTTTTGCCACACTTTTGTTCCTACCCTCCCTATTGATTGAAAATGTAAAATAATATCTAAACTACTATGTCTATTGGTGCATAAAGCACCCACTAAATCATTTGGTAAATAATCCCCTACATATTTATTTACATCTTCTACTAAAAGTAAACCTCCTTTATAGTCTTGTAAAATTTTCCATAAAGCATCAGCGACTTCATTTAATGTCATTTTACTTCCATCGTCATTATAAGGTCTGATTCTCCTACATTCTATTTTAGGATGATAAGTAAACAATTTAACATCTTGTAGTTTAATTGCTCTCACACTTTCAAATTCATCATTGACATCTAAGATTAAGGCTCTACGTGGTTTTATACTAAGACCACCTTTGATATATTGATTTACAATTTGTAAAGTAGTATAAGTTTTCCCTATACCTTTTTTTCCTACTGCTACTCCTAATAATGCCTCTCTCATATTATAAACTTATATTAAACTTATTTCCTACTTCTTTTAATGCAAAGGGTTGTAAACCAATAAACAATGCACCATCTTTTACTTCGTTAAAGTTATCAAAATGATAACAAATTTGTGCTTGACTTACCATATCGCTTTGAGCAGAGGAATTGGTAACTTTAGACTTTAAATTATGTCGAACATAAGCATAATGATACATTTCTATTTCTTCTCTTGTATATACTCTTGTATAACCTGCTTTAACTCGCCTTGTGGGGTCTATAAGCACAGGATATGGATATGCAAACTCATAAGTAAATTTAGTGTCTTTTTTTATTTTGTAAAATAAAGGACAATGATAATCTTCAGGAGGTGTTACTTCCATTGTAGGATATTTATAATAAGTTCTCATTTGTGTAAATGAGGTATCATAATCTCCTATTTCAAAATCTTCTTTTGCCCATTGAAATTGTTTAGGGTCATATAACTCATCACAATCAATAGTCATAAAGGCATCACATTTGTTTGCTCGGCACATTTCTAAACCTATATTTCTTTTTATGTGTTCATTATGCGTTCCATTTTGCCATTTTATTTTTCCCTCCTCATCTTTTTCTAAAGTAGGCTCATATAAATGTAAAGCATCTATTAATCCTTGTTTATATAACTTTTGTAATGTGGGTTGTAAGTTTGGATTCTCATTTCCAAAATTAGAGGTGTTTTGATAAACTACACAAATATAATCTACCATTGGTCTTAAATTTTTTAGAGAATGTGGTAGCATTTCTTCTCCATCAAAAATATTATATGCACAACCTAATTTCATACGTCTTTCTTTTTAAAAAATATTATTCCTTGTCTATTATTGTAATGTTCTTTTTTAGTATTTCCTTTTAAATCAATATCTTTAAACTCAAGCATATAAGAGATGGGATTACATATTTCTATATCCCATTTATCCCTTATTTCATTTAGTTTATTATCCTTTATTAGATTAGATATAACCCCCATACTGATTAAATTATAATCAACATTATTGGTTAAAATCTCGTCAAAAAAGTATTTGTTCTCGGTATATAATTGATAGGGGGTATCATAATAATCAAGAAAAGTATTCCTATCAAACATACTTGCCATAAAGACATCTTCTACTACAAAGATTCCATCGTCTTTTAAATAATCAGTATAATGGAGTGTAGAAAATAATTGATGCACAGGATGATGACTTCCATCATCAATAATTACATCAAAATCATTTCCTATTTTATTCATTAGTCTTTGCACATTAATTGGATTACAAGCATCCATTTCAAATAGCTTTATTCTTGGCTCTCCTTTACAAATATCGTAAGCATTTTTACCAAAATTATGAGGCGAATAATCAATATCCACCCCATATATTTGAGCATTTGGGAAATAGTCTTGCCACATTAACATAGAATGTCCTCTAAATACTCCAATCTCTAATACCTTTTTAACTTGGTGTCTTATTGGATTAAAGCGAGGTGCATAATGTTCATGATAATTATGATAACCTATTTCTCTATAATGTTTTTTTTCACTTAATGGATGATACCACCAAAAGTTCATGGTAGGATTTAACTTATCTAAAGTATATCCAAATTTATCAAACATTTTAGTTTGAAAATCAGTAAAGAACTTTATGTTATCAGTTGTGGACATTATACAGAGGCAGTAGAATTATATTTTTGTTCTTGTTTAATCTCCTCTACTTTTTTATCATAAGCACTTAATAATCTTTTTAGAGGTTTATATATTTGCACAATATATTCTTCATTCTTCTGTTTAATTGTATCGCACTTGTTCCACCATGTCAATTCATAGTTAATCTTTTTACAGATACTTTCTAATCCTTTTTCTTTTTTATTTATTAAAGATTTAGCTTGTTTAAGGGTGTCTTTAATATTTTTATTTGCCTCTTTACTTTCTTTCTCAAATTGAGGTAAAAATACATTTGTGTAGTGTGTTTCTTTATCCTCAATTAATTTCTTTTGGATATTTAATTTTCCTTTACAATCTAAAACTTTTACTTGAGTTTCTGCCCACTCACATAACATATCTATGTTGTCTATCACTTTTTCTCTCGTTTGAGTTTTTAATATCTCTTGACATTTTTTTCCAAGAATATCTTGTTTTATTACATTAAATTCAAGTGCTTGATTTAAAGTGTTGTAATATAATTTATCATGTTCAACAACTTTTTTAAAATCTGTTTTAGGCATTATCCTTTTAGATAGGATTTCCGTTTCTTTTTCTTGTTTTTTTGTTAGTTTACTCATTATTCTGATTTTTCGTAATTAATAAATTCTGAATGGCGACCCCAATCTTCTCTGTTCCAATGAAAACAAAGTTGTCCTGTATGCACCCAATTCTGTACTCCTGCAAATCTTAAATCTTCTGCAAAATAAGTATCAGGAGGATGACCCTCTGATGTAGCACTACTATCTGCTCTAAACTCAAAATTTTGCATTACTTTTTTCTTCATTAAGCAACATCCTATTCCTGCTACAAATGTAGGTTTCAATGTTCCATCAATCCAAAAGTGTTGAAAGTTTCCTAATTCCAACGGAAAAACAAAGCTATTACTTAACTCATGTTTTTTGTCTTGCAATCTAATACATGGACTTCGCCAACTTGCATCAAAGACTTGATATAATCCATTTACAATAGGCTTTCTGCACCAAAGTAATTGTTCTATAATATCTTTAGGTGGAAAAATATCACTTTCCAAATGAAACATATAATCATTTTCACTTTCTAAAAAATATCTTCTTAATTGATTATGGCTATCAGCTAACTTTGTCATTAAGGGAACATTAGAATAGTCTTTCCAAAATGTTTTTACTTTGAATTTATCCCTAATCATCAAAGCATTTTTATTGGTTGCTGAATTGTCGGCTACATATATTTCTATTAAACTTTTAGGATAAGTAAAGTTCTTAATATTATCCATGAATTGATTTAAACAATAATTCTTAGAATCATAAGTAGGAATGGCTATTAATATTTTAGGTAACTTATAACTCATTAGTTTTTTCTTTTTCTACCTCCTTTTAAAATCTCTTTTTTTATTTCCTTTGGATGTTGAGCCATTGGGTCTTTAGGATTTTGAGGCATATTAATATTCATTTTGTCCGTAAAACTTTCTGTCTGTTCTACTACTTGTGGCTCTTGTTCTACTACCATTGATGGCTCTTGCTCGAGTATTGGCTCATCTTCTTCCATAGGCTGACTTTTAATGGTTTCTTCATACATTTCAGAATAACCTTTTGATTGTTGAGTTTTTCTTTTATGTGCTTTTTCAAGTGTAGAGATAGTGGAGTTAATAGATTTCTTTAATTGATACATAATGCCTACTTTAACTGCAATATCTTTTCCAAACATATAAAGTAAGAATTGCTCATCTGTCATTCCCCAACCTTTTTTCATAAAGACACGAATCATCGCAGGTCTAACCTTTATGCCAAATTCTTGGTCGTATTTTAATGCCTCTGCACTTTGTTGATTGAATTGCCCTATAAACTCTCCTACTGACATGGTATCGCCATTTTCAGTAACAGGTATAATTTCTTCTAAGTCAATCTTTCCTTGTGCTTGTTTCTGCATTAATTCTTCCTCATCTACCTTTATTACATATTGTCCATATTTATGGAGTTGTTCATAGGCATCAAGGCACGTATCAACTAAAGATTCACACGCTATTTTTTTATCTTTATTATCAAGGTCGTTTAAAGCAGGGTTTGGATTGTCAAATGGACTTTGTGAGAAATCCTCTTGAGGCATATCTCCACCCTCTTGTTCTCTTAATACATCTTCATAGGTAGGAGGCATAAAAGTAGGCTCATCAATATCTTGCACTACTCCACTTGCAACCTTTGGTGTTGAATATTCTCTTTCTACTACATTTTCGGCAAATGGGTTGTGGTCTGCAAAAGTTCCATCTCCCACTATGCTACTATCACTTGATGGTGTTGTAGATTCTTGGGGTGCAGTTTCTTTTACTTCCTCTACTTCGGTAGCATCTTCCACTACATCTTCTTTTTTGGGTAAATCGTCTTTTATTTCTTCTTCAATAATTTCAGATACTTTTCTTGGTCTGCCTCTTTTAGCCATATTAATTATTTAAAATATTCGTTACACTCCTTTTCTATATCATTGATTATGATAATTAACTCTTTGTCATTTTTAAATTGAGCATCAAGATGTTCAAATTTTTTGATGTATTTATTAATATTTGTAGGCTCTTTATGTAATATATAGGATATTTCTCTTTGAGATAATTTACATAAACGTGAAAGCAAAACAGAACACACTCCAATAGCGTTAGTTCTATTGGCTATATTTTGCCTACCAAATAATAATGTTTTTTCTGTTATGCCAAACTTATTACAAGTATTTAAAATTATTAAGTCTTGTAAATGTTTGTTGTGATTAATGTCTTTTTGTGATACCTCTAAAACTTTAATGGTTTTTTTTATGCCTACTCTATCTATGGTTTTGAACAGAACTTCAATTAGTTTGGTTGAGGTATTTTTCACTTTTAGTTTTGATTTTCAACAAAAATAAAAAAAATAAATTGAAAACTTATAATGTACCTAACAAATTTAAGAAAAATAATAATCAATCACAGATTTTGCCTCATCAAATCCCACTACAAACTCTGCCAAATATCCTCTTTGTTTTAATTGATGTAATATTTCTTCTTGTTCTTGTAGGTGTTTATCTGTTCTTAAATCCCCATCTTTTTTGAATACTTTTGTTCCATCTTTTTTTACTTCAAGGAATAAACCATAATAATTTTTACGTGGCTCAAAGATTAAAATATCAGGCAACCCTGCACAACTTCTCATACTTTTTAATCTACGTGCTTGAGATATAGTTACCCTTAAACCACTACTTTCGGAAGTAAAGAGAACTTTAGGATATTGAAGTTTAAGGTATTTACAAATTGCTATATGTGTTTCTTGTTCTGACATAAAAAAGTCCGTTGGCTTTTGGGAGTAATCTCAACCTCAACCAACGGAGAAAAAATTAACTATTTAAAGTTATATGCTAAAACCAATTACAAAATTGGTGGTATTCCTTTTTATTAACTCCAATCCCAAAATCCTAAACCTACTTTAGTAGAAGATTCTTCTTTTGGTGTTGGTGTTTCTGTTTGTGTTTCAGAAGTTGTTTCTGATTCACTTGCAGTTTCTTGTTTATTTTCAGTTTCAATAGCCTCCTCATGTATTCCTTCCATCTTTTCGACTACATCTTCTCTTTTACTATCCATTTGTTCCTCTACTTGTTCCACTTCTTGTTCACTTACACTATCTTGATTCTCAAGGTATTCAAAAACCCCATCACAGATATATCTATCGTAAGTTTCAATTTTGCTTTGCGTAGCAGGGGTTAATTTGACTGCACCATTTTTAGCTTTATTTAAAACTAATTGTAGTGTTCTATCAACATCCTTTTTTAATTGTTGAGTATGTTTGCCCATATTGGCAATATTTAATCCATACTTCCTTAATAATAATTGATGAGGTAATTCTCTTGGGTCTAATTGTTCTGACATAATAAATTGGTTTGTTTACACAAATATATAAAAATTATCCGTTAATTAAATCTGATACGTCATAAGAGATGTTTCCACCTTTTGCGTAATTATTGGAGGTGTTCTCTATAATAAAATCATCTTCGGTATATGGACTTCGTTTTTCATAAACATTTGCAAACTTCAATTCTGATTTAATATATTCATCTACTTCTTTTTTGGTATTAAAATATTCTATATCATCATTAATTTCACTTCTCACTTTATATTTCTTTATCCCCCCACCTTTAGCGAAATTATTGCTTTTTAATATTTTTCCATCAAAGTATGATATATAATTGTTCAAATGTTGAGCATCTCTTATCTTTTCCCCATCCTTAATATAAGTAAACCTTTCGGTTTCTTTTGCTTTTGATTTCGCCTCGCTTTCGCTATTAGCGACAATACCAACGCTATGTCTGTCCCCATCTTCATCAGTATAAACTGCCTCATATATAGTATCTCCAACTTTTACCTCCCCACCTTTAGCGTAAGCACCAAAAGTTTTAGCATCTCCTCTTTTAAATTTTTCAAATTTTTCATTATTATATTTTTCCCTTAACTCTGCATCCCTTTTTGCATATCTTCTTTTAGTTTCGTTTATTCGTTTCAATGCTCTTTGCAAACTACCACCTTTAGCGTAATCTATACCATAATCTTCTTTGAGTTCTTTTCTATATTCTTCGGCAATATCTTCATTTCCGTAAAAGTCTATTTTACTTTTTAATTTGTTTATTCTATATTCTTTATCATCAACTCCACCACCTTTAGCGTAACTTTCTACCATATAAGGTTTTATGTCAAAAGTAGTTCCTTTAAAAACTACATTCATACCACCACTATCAAAAACTCTTTCAACAACACCAACTTCATTATCATCTTTTAGTTTGCCTAACTTTCTTGAAAATTCATTTGAAAACTTACCTACACTTCTATTTCTATTAAATTGTTGTATTCCTTTAAGAGTTAATTTTACTTTATCTCCCACTTCAAAAGTTTTTACCTCCCCACCTTTAGCGAAATTTTGAGAATCCCAATAGTCTTGCATTTCACTTTTCATTTTACGTTCATCTTGATAATCTCCATTTTGTTCATCAAGCATTTTTTGTAATTGAGAAATACTATAACCTTGTTTTTTGCTTTCGCCTTTAGACATATATAACATTGATTCTAAATAATCTCTGTCTTTTTCTCCTAAAACACCCCCATCTTCTTTAACACCTATGTTTTCAACAAATTGTGCTGATTTTCTTTCTCCTTTTGAATATTTGGATGGGTTTTTAAGGATTTTATCAGCAAGTTGTCCACTTGATAATCCTTGCCTATCTGCTTTGGCTCTAAATGTTCCTTTTGTTCCTCTTGTTTGAACATTTTGTTTTCCACTATCAATCCAAAGTTTTCCACCTTTAGCGTAATTCTTTTGACTTATTTTATCAAAAATATTCATTCTTGGCTCTCCATCATACAAATACTCATAGTCTAAATCTTCATTTTCGAGCATACTTGTAAAATTAAACCTATCATCATCAGTTTCAAACGCAACTTTGTTTGGTGCTTGAGTATAAATTTCCCCATCATACATATTGTTCATCCTACTTGCATAACCAATGTATTCATCAATTAAGTCTTTATCCATTGTTATCCAATAGTATTTTTTTCCACCTCCATAGGTAGAGCCACCTTTAGCGTAATCTTTTTTAGGCTCATAAGGAATAGGCTCATATTTGTAATTATCTTTTACAATATCACTTGCATCATCTAAAGTGTTTCGTTCTTCATAAGTTGTATCATACTCTCCACCTTTTGTTTCTCTTAAAACTTGTGTTGTGGTGCTACGTTTTGCATTATGGATTGTTTCTTTAGCCTTTTCTTTGGTTTTATGAGCAAGTTCTCTTGCTTTTTCTTTTCCTTTGGCATAGGCTTTACCTCCTACTTCTTTTGCTTTTCCAAGAAATGACTTTAATCTTCCACCTTTAGCAAATGATTCTGAATTTTCAAGCAACGCATCATAATAGCCACCCCAAAATTTTGTTGTTAGATGATTTGTTCCAAGTTTTTCTGAATTATCATTATACTTTTGTAAGGCTTGTTCGATACTCATAGAATCTCCATTTTTTAGAGATATAATACCATCATAATACCCACCCCAATATTTTGTGGTTGGATGATTTGTTCCAAGTTGTTTTGAAGTATCATTATACTTTTGTAAGGCTTGTTCGACA
>Ga0080013_1001212_pt1 | contig 34869 bp, 53 predicted proteins | sample ETNvirenome_6_85_FD_69236 | JGI IMG/M metagenome (GOLD analysis project Ga0080013, IMG submission 69236) | Marine viral communities from the Pacific Ocean - ETNP_6_85 (SPADES assembly) (version 2) | ecosystem: Environmental > Aquatic > Marine > Oceanic | place: Pacific Ocean | collected 2013-06-19
CATAATGCGTAGTTTATTTTTCATACCGGATCCAGAGAGACATTTTTGGGTCAGTATAATAAAAAGTATGTTCCGTATAGCAGGTTTCGCTGGCTTGATATATTCAGTTATCGGTGGAGCAGTATTATTAATAATAGCTGAGATCTTAGGTATAGTGGAGGAGATGGTCTGATGTTTATAAATCCAAAACAAGCTATTGAGAACGGTTGGATCCGTAATGTAAAAGATGAATGGATTCAACCTAATGCGATTGATATATCTGCAGATAAGTTATTTCAGATGAATCCGGAATCATTATTTGTTATAAATGAAAAGTCAAAAGCACATCGAGCTAGAAATAAGGTTGATGTGAAAAAAGATTATTGGATATTGAATACCGGAACGTTTGATTTTGCAAGTAACGTTTATGTAGAGGTACCGGACGGGGTTGTCGGATGGGTTGTTGTGAGGAGCAGCTTTAATCGTAATGGAGTGTACTTAGGTTCAGGTCTGTATGATAGTGGATATAAGGGTCCGATATGTGGTACTCTATATGTTAACGGTGCTACTGAAATAAAGCAGGGAACACCAGTAGGTCAATTCATATTTGCAAACAGTGATAGCCACGGAACATATTTAGGTGGTTATAATGTAGCAGAAGGTAAATTACCAAGTCATATAAAACAAAAAGAGGAGAAAAAATGAATAAATCAAAATTAGAACGATTTATCCAAAAATATAATTTGGGAGGGGCTGTTGAAAAAACTATATGGACTTTTAAAGATAATAAGTTATCAACAACTTTTGTAACTCCAGGTAAATCTTTGTTAGGAAAAGTTTCTGTTGATAACTTTACATTTGAAGATATTAAATTAGGTGTTTATTCGACAAATCAATTACAGCGATTATTAAGTGTTTTAGGAGATAATATTGATATATTTTTAACTAAAGTTAATAAATCTGCAATATCATTAAAGATATCTGATTCAGAGGCTACAGTTAATTTTACGTTAGCCGACTTAGCGGTGATTGAAATACCACCAAAACAAATAGATTGGCCCGTATTTGATACAACAATAGATATTGATAATAAATTTATTGATACTTTTATTAGAGGAAAAAGCGCTTTACCAGATGCTAATACGTTTACAATTGTTGATAACGGAAGCGTAAAAATTATTATTGGATATTCAACAACAAATTCAAATCGTGTAACGATTCCTATTAGTGCTAAAGAAAAATATTTACCGGATTTTTTATCATTTGATGCTAACTTATTTAAAGAAATTTTACTTGCTAATAGGGAATGTAAATCTGCATCATTTAAAATATCAAGTAAAGGTCTCGCGCATATAGTTTTTAATGTTAATAATTATAGCGCGTCATATTTTTTGACTGCTACACAAAATATAGATTAAGATATGATAAAAAAAGATCATTATCTGTGGTGTGAAAAATATCGCCCTCAAAATCTTGACCAATATATTGGCAATCAACATTTGAAAGATAAAGTTGAACGGTATCTTCAATCTGAAGATATCCCGCATCTTTTATTATATGGGAAAGCGGGTACTGGAAAAACAACATTAGCCAAAATTCTTGTTGAAAATATAAAGTGTGATTTTTTATACATAAATGCATCAGATGAAAATAAAGTAGATGATGTTAGAGTTAAAATAAAGAATTTTGCAAGTTCTGTTGGGTTCAACCCTTTAAAAGTTCTTATTCTCGATGAAGCTGATTATTTAACACCAAATGCACAAGCAGCTTTACGAAATTTAATGGAAACTTTTTCGCGACATACGAGATTTATTTTAACGTGTAATTATGCAGAGAGAATTATTGACCCAATCCAGTCTCGATGTCAACTGTATAAGATAGTACCTCCCTCAAAAAAGGAGGTAGCGTTTCATCTGAAGCGTGTTTTAGAATTAGAAAATGTTGATTTTAATTTGGATGATATTGCAATTATTATTAATTCGAGCTATCCAGATATTAGACAAATAATTAATTCAACACAACGGCAAGTTATTAATAAAAAATTAGTGCTTGACGTTAGCTCAATTATTCATAATAATTATAAACTTAAATTATTAGATTTATTGAGTAATAACGGATCATTTGTAGACATTCGGCAATTAATCGCTGATAATTTTATAAATGACTACACAGAATTTTATAAATTATTATATGATGAAATTGATGTTTTTGCAAAGAATAAAATTTTAGATGTTATTCCTGCAATAGCTGAAGCACAATATAGAGACCAATTTGTCGTAGATAAAGAAATTAATTTTATGGCGTTAATAACAAATTTGTTAAAAATAATAAGGAAATAATCATGTCAACAGCAGATAATATAGATCTTTCAAAAACAACAATCATTAGCTGTGAGAGCTGCGGCGGTAAAACATTTAAACAGACAATGTTATTAAGAAAAATGTCTGCAATTGTTTCACCTACAGGACAAGAAGCGTTAATTCCTGTTGCAGTGTTTGCATGTGAACAATGTGGTCATGTAAATAAAGAGTTTAGCGATTCATTTTCAGTAATACAATAGTAAGACGTTATGCCAATTTATGAATGGTATTGCCTAAATTGTAACAGTGAAAAAGAAACTCTCCAAGGCATAAATGACCCACCACCTTTATGTCCAAAATGTTGTTATGATCCTGATAAACAAGACAAACATGAATTGATGAAAAGAAAAATATCAAAATCATCATTTGCGCTTAAAGGTGGTGGATGGTTTAAAGATGGATATTCAAAACAAACTCCAAAGTCAAATCAAAAACCAGGAAAGGGATGAAGTATTAAAAATAAATCTTCGTGCAAAGATTAAGAAAATGACAATTTTTAACTGGTTAAATCAAATCCTTTTTTATAAAAAAGGATGGACTACATTTACTATAACTGATCAAAAGGCTTTTCAACCTTATATGATAAATCGTTTTTTATCAATGAATGAAGAATATGCTGAAATTGTAAATTATTTTCAAAAATATTCAGTTGGATTACTTGAGTCGAAGGAAATTTATAAATGGTATTGTGCCGCTTTACCTAAAAGGAAGCAATGGAATAAGTATATAAAAGGTAAAGCAAAAGAAAAATATGAAAGTTGGGTAATTGATATCGTTAAACAATATTATGAAATTAGTGAAAAGGAATGTATTGATTGTTTAGAATTATTATACGGGACATCAGAGGGTAAAATGCAATTGAAAATTATTTTAGAAATGCATGGAATTGAAAATAAAAAAATTAAAAAACTTAAATTAGAAAAATGAAAAAAATAAGCTATAGTCAACTTTCACTATATAATGAATGTCCATATCATTGGAAATTACGATATGTGGATAAAATTAGAACAACGGAGAGTAATATCTATTTAATTTTTGGGTCTGCGATGCATACAACATTGCAAATATATTTAGATAAAATGTACGGTGAATCAATTAAAAGTGCCAATGAATTAAATTTAGAAAAAATTTTACAAGAAGAACTTATTAATGAATTTAAAACAGCTAAAGAAAATGATAAAAAAGACCCATGCACTAAAAATGAAATAAATGAATTTTTTGATGACGGTCTTGGTATAATTGAATGGTTTAAAAAAAGACGTAGTTCTTATTTTAAAAAGCAAAATTGGGAACTGTTGGGATGTGAAATTCCCCTTGATGTAGAGTTGAAGAATGGTATTAGATTTATTGGATATATGGATGTCGTTTTGAGACATATTCCAACAAATAGAATTAAAATTATTGATATCAAAACATCAAGTTGGGGATGGAATAAATATCAAAAGGCAAATAAGAATAAAACATCACAATTACTTTTATATAAACAATTTCTTTCGAAACAAGAAAATTATGAATTAGATAATATCGATATTGAATATTTTATTGTAAAGAGGAAGTTATATCCAAATGCAGATTTTCCTCAAAAGAAAATACAAACCTTTGCTCCGGCGCATGGAAAGGTAAGCTTGAATAGAGTTACTAATTCTTTACATAATTTTCTTAATAACGGATTTGATGAAAATAGTGAATTTAAAGTTAATCAGATAGCCACTCCAAGTAAAAGTAGTTGTAAATGGTGCGAATTTAATCAAACAGAATATTGTGACAAAGGAATAAAATAATGAAAGAATCCGTTGGATTAATATTAGATAATGTCATTAAAGATATCAAAATCGAAAAAGAAATTTTAGAAAAATTAAGAAAATGCCGTGATATAAAATCTATGTATTTTTCTACTTTCCTTTTTCATATCAATTTATCATCAAAACAACTTAAAGCATTTGTAAAACGTAATACTGATATTTTATTTGAATTAAATGCAGATATAACGAAACAATATGGTAAGAGAGTTTTTTTTATGATAAAACCTCTTGATTTTGAAGTTTGGAGAAAATTAATTAATAATTATAGATATATGTATGTAGGGAATATATTAGATGGACTAGATCAGTATATTGACTTAATGCAAAGTATTAAACAAAGAGAAAGAGGGAGAAATAGACATTGAGAGTAGGTATTGTTGGTTCCAGGAGATATGAAAATCGTAAAAAAATAAAAGATTTTATTTTTGAATTGAGAAAGAAATTCGAAAATGATTTAATAGTAGTAAGTGGTGGTTGTAAAAATGGTGCTGATAAATATGCAAAAAAATATGCTCTTGAATTAGATGTCCAATACGAAGAATATCCTCCATTCCATGAAGTACACAATTTGTATTGTGTTTTACCTGAAAGTCTTTATGGAAAGAATTATAATGTTTCAAATTATTTTGCGAGAAATAAACAGATTGCAAAAAATAGTGATATGGTGGTAGGTTTCATTCCTGAAAATGCTGAGTCAAGCGGAACAGCCTCGACATTAAAATATGCGAAGAAGTTTAATAAAAAAACTTTAATCATTACATAATTTTTTTACTTTTTTATAAGTATATATATATTTATATATAAATATGTTGGAGACAGTTATGAAAAAAACAAAATTAACATCTATTAAAATTCTAGACGGGTTATATCAAGATTTTAAAATCTCTATAGTGAATTCGTCTATGACATTTCAAAAATTAGCTAATCGTTCCATTTATTTATATTTAAACGATAACGGTTTTAGAGAAATACTCGATACTGAAGATACACTAAATATTATTAGTGGCAGTAGATTTTAAAAATATCAAACAGAGGTTATTAATGAAAAAAAAGAAAATTTTACTTATGTCTGATGATATGAGAATGCATTCCGGAGTTGCCTGCGTTTCAAGAGATATTGTTATGGGTACAATACATCATTATGACTGGGTTCAGATAGGCGGGGCTATAACTCATCCTGAAGAAGGAAAAATTGTTGACATGTCTGAAGCGGCTCGTAATGAAACGGGGCTTGAAAATGTTTATTTAAAAATCTATCCCATTGGGGGATATGGGAATCCTGATGTTCTTAGAGAAATTATAAAACTAGAACAGCCCGATGCGATATTACATTATACTGATCCTAGATTTTGGCAATGGTTATATCAAATGGAGCGAGAGGTAAGAACTAAAGTTCCTCTTTTTTATTATAATATATGGGACGATCTCCCTGATCCAATGTGGAATGAAAATTTTTATAGAAGCTGTGATTTATTGATGGCAATTTCAAGACAAACTTATGGAATAAATAAACGAATACTTCCAGATTATAAAGACTGGCAAATTACATACGTTCCTCACGGAATTTCTAAAAAACGGTTTTTTCAATTAAATCCTAATAGCATTGAACTTCAAAAGTTTAAGAAAAAATATGAGTTTGATAAATATGATTTTTTATTACTTTATTTAAATCGAAATATTCGACGAAAAATGCCAGGAGATGTAGTATTAGCTTATAAACAATTTATCGAACAACTCCCAGAAGAAAAACAAAAAAAATGTGCTTTAGTTTTTCATACTCAACCTATCGATGATAACGGAACAGACCTCAGGGCTGTATGTGAAGCAATAATTCCAACACATAAAGTTATTTTTACTTATGATGTGGATGGGCCTTTTGATAATATTAAAATGAATTTTCTTTATAATTCAATTGATGTTTATATTAATTTAGCTTCGAATGAGGGATTTGGGCTAGGAAGCTGCGAAGCTCTTACTATAGGAAAACCAATAATTGTTAATGTTACTGGCGGGCTTCAAGACCAGTGCGGATTTAAAAAGAAAAATGGCGAATATCTAACTTATCAAGATTATGTAGAATTGGGATCAAATCATGGAGGTAAATATAAACAGCACGGTGAATGGGTTAAACCAGTTTGGCCTAAAACTATTAGTTTAATGGGTTCACCTGTGACACCATATATTTTTGATGATAGATGTGATTGGAAAGATGCGGGAGCTGCAATTAAAGAATGGTACGATATAGGGCCAGAAGAGAGAGGTCGATGTGGTGAGTTAGGAAGACAGTTTGTTATGGATGATTTAATAGGAATGCATGGAGAAGAAATGTCTAGAAGATTTATTAATTCGATGGATAGTGCATTTGAAAATTGGAAACCGCGATCGCGATATACATTGGAGGTTGTATGATGAAAAAATTAGTATTAATGTGCGCACCCTTTACATCGCGAAGTGGATATGGCGATCATGCTCGTTCTATATTTTATTCATTACATCAATCGAAAAAGTATGAAATTAAATTAGTCGATGTTCGATGGGGAGACACACCCAGAAATTATTTACAAGAAGACAATTTAATGCATAAATCGATATTGGACGTTATATTAACAGAGAATCAGTTAGATAAACAACCAGATATTTATATTGATATTAGGATTCCGAATGAATTTGAAACGTATGGTAAATATAATATTGGAATAACAGCGGGAATAGAAACAAATGCTATTTCAACGAAATGGGTTGAAGGGTGTAATAAAATGGATTTAGTTATTGTTCCGTCTAATCATTCGAAGGAGGGGATTGTTAAAGTTATCTATGATAAAATGCAAAATTTACCTAACGGGAAACAAGAAAAAATTGGAGAGGTTAAAGTTGAAAGGCCAGTTGAAGTAATATTTGAAGGGACTGATGAAACAATTTTTAAACCTCTTAAAGTTAATGAGATTAATAAATCAATTTTAAAAGAAGTCAATGACATAGTTAAAGAAGATTTTGCTTTTCTCTTTGTTGGACAATGGGTTAAAGGTGGATATGGAGAAGATAGAAAAGATATTGGAAAATTAATAAAAGTTTTTACTGAGACGTTTGCTAATTTAAAGAAACAGCCTGCTCTAATTTTAAAGACGAGTGGCGCCACATTTTCTATTATTGACAGAAAAGAGATATTAAGAAAAATAAAAGATGTTCAGAGAAAATTTCCACTGGACTGGTCTCTACCGAATATTTATATATTACATGGTGATTTAACAGATGAAGAAATGAATAATTTATATAATCATCCTAAAATTAAATGCATGGTTTCATTTACTCATGGTGAAGGATTCGGGCGCCCACTTTTAGAAGCATCAATGGTAGGATTACCAATCATCGTATCGGGATGGAGCGGGCACGTTGATTTTCTCAACCCCGAGCATACATTATTTCTTAATGGTAAGTTAGAGCATGTTCCAAAGTCTGCAGTTTGGGAAGATATTATTATCCCAGAGAGTGAATGGTTTGTTATAGATGAACAACATGCTTACGTAACATTAAAGTTTATTTTTGAAAATAGAGATGCTGCTAAAGAAAAAGCTAAAATGATGATGAGAGATAATAGAAAAAAATATACTCTTGATAAGATGGCTGAACTCTTAAATAAAGTAGTAGATAAATATACTGAACATTTGTCTACTCCAACCCAATTAAAATTGCCTAAACTTAAAAAGGTAAATAGCGGCGAACCTCCAAAAATTAAATTACCTAAACTTAAAAAGATAACGTAAAATGAAAATAATTAGTAATTGTTCACTGTGCGAAGAACACTCATTACATGTTATTGAACATGATGAAGTAACTTTGATGCAATGTTTATATTGTGGATATGCCACCTCTGATAAATTTATAGGTGATAGAGAAACTAATCACGAATATAAAAAATTAACTGAAGAAATGCAAAGGTGGTCTATAGAGCGAGACGGCAGAATTTGGATTCCAGGCATTATAACTTTACCTGAAGGAATGGTTTATCCAGTTGAAGATGCTGAAGAGCTAAAATGGGGCTATGCTAAAATGGTAGATATTCCAGAAGAAGAACAAAAAAATTACCCAACTGCTGATGGGGGAGTTTATAAACAACAATATGATGTTGAAAATACTATTACTTATAATATATTTTATGAGTGTTTAGAAGAATTAAATAAACAAGCAAAAAAAACTCGAATATCTAAATTAGAACTGCCAAAATTAAAAAAGGTTATATCGAATGGCGAGAAAGTACAGTCATAGAGAAAAAATTAAAAATAGGCAACCTGGATATATAAAAGGCCTCAGATCTGGAATGATAGTTGAATTCAGTTATGTAGGAAAAGATATCTTTGACCCAACCCCTATAATTCTTGTTTTATTTAATGAATATTATACGCAAAGAAGACTTGGAAAAAGTGTTTTAATTCATGGCATTAATTTAAATTATTTAGATAAAGCTGCTCTAAAAAAGTTTATAGGTCAGTTACAGGATTCACGAGATATTGATACGCATAAAGTGGTCGAAGGAATTAAAGTTACTACAGAAGACCCTGAGAATGAATTAGAAACATTGCCGAGTAGAGGGTTAGTGAAAGAAACACATACTCAATTTACATTGCCTGAATTTAAATATGATTTTGGCAAAAGACGTAGTTTAACTCGTAGCGAAGCTAGACTTCAAATGAATCTACTTTATGATAAAATTATAAAAAGATATCTTTTATCAAAATTTGATGCCTATAGAACGTATAAAATTAAAAGTATGAAAAATATTAAAATACTTTTATTTGATATTTAAATAATGAATAATTTTTCGATTTCATATTCTGTATTAACTCATAACGAAACTGATTCATTATTAAGATTAATTGATTTTCTTGTCGAGTATAAAGATGATGAAGACGAAATAGTAATTCTCGATGATTATTCAGAAAATGAAGAAACAAAAAAAATACTGGACGCTACAGTATCGATTTACGATATTAAGTTTGAACAAAGACATTTACTTAAAGATTTTGCGGGTCAGAAAAATTATTTAAGGAGAATGTGTTGTGGAGATTATATTTTCAATCTTGATGCAGATGAATTACCAAAACTTCATCTTATAAGAAATATTAAAGAAATTTTAAAGACCAATTCGAATATTGATTTCATATGGGTACCGAGAATTAATACTGTGGATGGATTAACTCAAGAACATATTCAAAGGTGGAATTGGCAAGTCAATGATAAGGGGTGGATAAATTTTCCTGATTATCAGGGCCGCATTCATAAAAATCGACCTAATATCAGATGGGAAAACCCAGTTCATGAAGCCATGACAGGATATAATGAATATTCATTTTTACCAACTGAGGAAGAGTATTGTATTGTTCATCATAAACTAATTGAAAAACAAGAAAAACAAAATGAATTTTATAAGGAGATCTATTAAATGAAATGTTTAGTAACAGGGGGTGTTGGATTTGTCGGCACAAATTTAATAAAAAGATTGTTGAAAGACGGACATGATGTGGTGTCAGTAGATAACTATTCTACTGGTAAAAAGGAAAATCACCAAGAAGATTGTCAGTATTATGATTTTGATGTGTCTAGTAAGACAAATATGTTTCTAAGTGATGTTTCTAGTTCAACATATGAAAGTCATGGTTGGAAAAAGAAGAAATATGATATTATATTTCATTTAGCTGCTTTAGCTAGAATACAACCATCGTTAAAAAGACCTTCAAAAACAATTTATAATAATTTTATTTCAACTTTAAATGTTTTAGAATATGCTAGAAATATGAAAGCTAAAGTTATTTATTCAGGTTCAAGTACATTTCATCATGGATTGTATGGAAGTCCATACGCGTGGTCTAAATATGGTGGAGAACAATTATGTAAACTTTATAGTAAAGTTTATGGAGTTAGTACAGCAATTGCCAGATTTTATAATGTTTATGGCCCACATCAACTTGAAGATGGAGAATATGCTACTGTCATTGGAATATTTGAAAAGCAATTTAGAAATAATGAATCATTTACAATTGTTGGTGATGGTGAACAAAGAAGAGATTTTACACATATAGATGATATTGTAGATGCTTTAGTTTTGATGTCTAAAAAAGAATTTAAAGGTGAAAAATTTGAATTGGGAAGGGGTAAAAATTATTCTATTAATGAGGTTGCCGCTATGTTTGGTAACAATCCATATCATAGCCGAATTTATTTACCTCAAAGATCTGGTGAATATCCTTTTACTTTAGCTGATAATACTTTTGTAAAAAAAACTTTAGGGTGGAATCCTCCTGGAAGTTTAAAAGACTACATTAAAAAAATTGTAAATGATAAAAATTAAAATACAGTCTCCTGGTACGGGTAGAAATGAGCCAACGTTTCGACCCTTACTTTTTATAAAAGATATGCTACGAGATTATAGTATAGATATAACTGATTCTGATGATTATGATTTTCTTTTTATTGGTATGGGTGATTTTATTGATAAGAAACGTTCTTTAAGAGAAAGTATTGAATGGGGTTTAGAAGCCGTATCAAAAATAACCGGAGATTATTTTTTATTTGATGGATCCGACTCTACATCATTAATGGGAGCGTATGAAGTTTTTGAACAAAGCGACGCTAGATATTTATTTAAAAATCAGTTACGACATAATAGAAAGGATTATTTACAACCGTGCGCTCACGGAAAATGGTTTTGGGGGACAGGAAGTGATTTAGATTTATCATATAGTATATCAAAAGAAAGATGGAATGATATAAAATTAACGGGTTGGAATTTAGGATATTTATTACCTCAATATAAAAATTTTGAACCAATAGACAACGTTAAGCATATTGATATATGCGGTGTGTTTCAGACTTATCATAAATATAATACAGATCATGGATCTAGAAATGATAGTTTTTATACACAACACCGTAAGACATTAAATGATATACTAGAACAGTTACAGCAAAATTATAATATCGTAAGAGATCGTCGACCTTTTGAAATTTATATTCAAGAACTGCAAAATTCAAAAATTGGTCTGTCTCCATTCGGAATGGGCGAAGTATGCTTTAGAGATTTTGAAAATATACAGTACGGCACTATTTTAATGAAACCAGGCATGTCGAGAGTTAATACTATACCTAATATTTATGATAAGGATAATACGTATATCGATATTAATCTTGATTGGTCAAATTTAGAAGAAAAGATCGATCATGTTTTATCAAAATTTAATTTTCTGAATGAAAAAATAAATTATAATATTAGAGAACGATTTAATAATGAGTATCGATATGAAAAATTATGTACATATTGGTATAATATTTTTAGTAATTTAGATAATATTAGAAAAGAAGTATGAAATTAATATATTCAAAGGTAGAACCAGATAGGTTATTACATATTATTCATAAAAAGTATGAATTTTATACAATAAATGAAGGGCATAGACGAGATGTGGTAGGAGAAAAGGAGTTTATTCAGTTATCCGCCATGAATATGGATAAAGGACATACATTTAAACCCCATCAGCATGTATGGAAACCAGGTGAAAAACAATGTATAGCGCAAGAATCGTGGGTAGTTATTAAAGGGAGCGTGGAATGTAGTTTTTATGATATAGACGGAACTTTATTAGCGACACCGGTATTGAAAGTAGGCGATTCTAGTGTAACTTTAGGTGGCGGACATACTTATTTAATTTTAGAAGATAATACATTGGTATATGAATATAAAACGGGCCCTTATAAAGGGCAAAATGATGATAAAGTATTTTTAGATGAAATTTAATATAGGTTGTGGTCGGAGACATTTTGGAGAAGACTGGATTCACGTTGATGGGGGTGATTATGATTATCTTAATTCTAAAGATATTTTTATTAAAGAATATGATAATAATTCAGCTGATGTGATTTACGCATCACATTTGATAGAATATTTTGATAGAAAAGAAGTCATACCATTATTAAAAAGATGGAAAAAAGTTTTGAAGCCAGGTGGAATTATGAGAATAGCAGTTCCAGATTTTAATAAAATTGTTTCATTGTATATTAAGGGTTATGAACCTTATGGTTTAGATGATTTTTTGGGTCCACTATATGGGAAAATGTTAATGGGAGATAAAACAATATATCATAAAACTGCTTATGATTTTCGTAGTTTAAAAAGTTTATTGGAAGATATAGGGATGAGAGGAATAAAACATTATAAATGGCAAAATACCGAGCATTCAGAATTTGATGATCATTCACAAGCCTATTTGCCACATATGGATAAAGAAAATGGAACATTAATAAGTTTAAATGTAGAATGTAATAAATAATGATTTCAATTGAAAATAAATTTATATTTACACATATCGGGAGAACAGGCGGCGCTAGTATCGAAATAGCTCTTTCTGATTATGGATTTAAAAAACCACACAAATCTTATTTGTTAAATCATGATCCTAAAATAGTATATTTCGAAGCATCTCAACATTGGACAACTAGAGAGGAAAGAGCTATATTGGGCAATAAAATATGGGCCGAATGTTTTAAATTTACTATTGTTCGAAACCCGTGGGATAGAATAGTATCACAGTATTGCGGGCATGTAATAAAAGAAGTTCCTGGCCTTAGTTTCGAAGATTATATTATCAGATCATTCGAAGAACAAGTATATCACGATGATCCTAGATTTGTTAAGCCATGCATGGATTGGATAACTGACAGCCAAGATAATATTATAGTTGATTTTATTGGGTATACAGAAACTTTACAAGATAGTTTTGATAAAATTTGTAAAAAATTGGGCGCGCCTAAAACAACATTAGTAAATCACGGTAAGAGTGATCGAATACATCATTATAGAGAATATTATAATGAAAAGACTGCAGAATTAGTAGCAAACGCCTTTGAAAGAGATATAAAGCAATTTAATTATGAATTTTAAAGAGCAAAGATATTCAATGTATATAGGAAGATTTCAGCCATTTCATGCAGGACATGAATGGTGTGTTAGAGAAATGCTGTCTAAAGGAAACCGCGTATGTATTGCAATTATGGATATACATGATACTGAACCCGACAATAATCCATATACTTATAGAGAAGTATTTAATGCAATATCGTATATTTTTATAGATGAAACAAATGTGGGAGATGTTGAAATAATTAAGATACCTCCAATAGAGTCAGTTAATTATGGGAGAGAGGTGGGGTATAAAATTATAGAGCATATACCTCCCGATAATATTAAAAAAATATCATCAACAGCGCTAAGAGCAAGTAATGATACTACTATCTAATCATTTACTAACACTACCTGAATTCAGAGACATAAAAAATGTCGTGGTAAGAATCAACATGGCTCATGTCAAAGATAGAACCCAACTTGAAAAATTTGTTGACGTCGATTATGATATCTTTTTAGATTATCCTAAGGGGAGAACTAAACCACCCGTTCCTACACTACACGTACCAGACGCGCTTGAGATGATATCTAAGTATGAAAATATAAAATACTTTGCAGTTTCTAACATAGAAACGCCATCCGAGGTTAAAATGATTTCGAGTTGTTTACCCGAGCATGTTAGTTTTGTTCCAAAAATAGAAACACTTGATGGAGTCATTAATTTGAAATCTATATTTGAAACTGGTTTTGTCAAACACATAATGCTAGATTCTGAAGATCTATATACGAATGTGAGAAACGATCAAGAATTGTATATTCAGCTGAAGCGCCGCGCCAAGACAACATGTAACAAATTCAATGTTGAGCTATTAGAATTATACGGAGTTATATTTAAATGAAAAATAAACCTAAAACTATATTTTGTGACTTGGATGGAACTTTGGTTAAACATTCAAATCCAATTGATGTACAAAATCCAAATTTAGAATTAGAAGTATTATCCGACGTTCATAAAAAATTAAGGGAGTGGGATACTAAAGGATATCATATAGTAATTACAACTGGTAGAAAAGAAAGTGCAAGAAATGCAACGATTAAACAATTACAAAGGGCTGGAATCGTTTATGATCAATTAGCAATGGGTTTTGGGGGAGGAGATAGAATACTTATTAACGATAAAAAACCTGACAGTGGCAGAGATACCGCTTATGCTATTAATTTAGATAGAAATGTAGGGATGGAAGATGTCAAATTATAAAGAAGAAAGACCATGGGGAACTTTTGAAAATCTATTTGATACAGATTACTGTAAGGTTAAAGAAATAGTAATTAAAACTGGCGGCAGGCCAAGTTATCAATATCATTATAAAAGAAGTGAAATATGGGTAATAGTTCAAGGTGAAGCTGTCGCTACATTAGATGAAATAGAAACAGTTTATAGAAAGGGTGAAGTTGTGGTTGTGCCCGTTGGCACCTCACATAGAATAGAAAATAGACAAGAAGAAGATTTAAAATTTATAGAAATTCAAACTGGTACTTATTTTGGAGAAGATGATATTGTTCGGTTAGAGGATGATTATGGTAGAGAAGGAACGAATGAATAACTATAAAGTATTTATACCTTGTGCTGGTGTGGGTGAAAGGTTGGGCGAATTTACAGAAAATGTTAATAAAGCATTAGTATCTGTATCTAATAAACCTGTTATTTCTCATATAGTTGAAAAATTTGATGCGGATGTGGGAATAGTTGTAGCGTTGGGTTATAAGGGTGATTATATTAAACAATTTTTAACTCTGGCATATCCAAATAGAAATTTTACTTTTGTAGATATAGATATTTTTGATGGTGAAGGATCTGGACTTGGTTATACATTGAACAAATGTAGAGAACATTTACAGAGTGAGTTTATTTTTATATCCAATGATACAATTATTACAGATGAATTACCATCTTTACAAAAGATGAGTTTTAATAATTGGATAGGTTATTCGGATATAGATGGCGGAGTTAATTACAGAGCAATAGATATAGATAAGAATGGAAAAGCTATTAAGTTGTTTGAGAAAAATGAATCACCATTAAATCCAGCTTACATAGGTGTTTGTGGTATTACAGATTATGAAATTTTCTGGGAATACATAGATAAAAATTCTATTTTGACTGGTGAGAGTTACGCTATTCAGAAGATGCTTGAAGATAACTTAAATTTTGATTCAATTAAATTTGATTGGTATGATACTGGTAATAAAGATATTTTGATAAAGGCAAAAGAAAAATTAAAAGTAAAAGATGGCCCAAATATTTTAGAAAAACCGGATGAATCTATTTGGTTTATAGAAGATAAGGTTATTAAATTTTCTATAGATAATAATTTTATTTTAAATAGAGTTAAACGAACTGATTCTTTGAAACCATATGTTCCTATTGTTATAGATAAAACAGAACATATGTATTCTTATAAAAAAGTTCATGGAACTATTTTTTCAGAAGCAGTTACTGCAGAAAATTTTAAGTTTTTATTAGATTGGGTAGAAAATTTTCATACACCCATAGATTGTAATAAAACTGAATTTAAAAAAAGTTGTTTAAAGTTTTATAAGGACAAGACGAATAGTAGGATTGATGAATATTTTAAGCGGTTTAATAATTCAGATAGTGATAAAGAGGTAATTAATGGAACTAAAGTTCCTTCAATAAAATCTTTATTAGATAGTATTGATTGGGAGTGGATTTCAGAAGGTGTATCGGTAAGATTTCATGGTGATTTACATTTTGAGAATATACTTGTATCAGAAAAAAATGATTATAATACATTACCATTAACTCTTTTAGATTGGAGACAAGATTTTTGTGGTAGAATAGATTATGGTGATGTTTATTATGATTTGGCTAAACTAATGCATGGTTTAATAATATCTCATGATATTATAAGTGGTGATTTATATACATTTGATAGATCAATGAATGAGATTCGTTATGATTTTTTAAGAAAAAACATTAATATGGATTGTGAAAATATATTTACAGAGTATATAAAAAAATGGGGTTATGATCTTAAAAAAGTAAAACTAATGACTGCATTAATCTTTTTGAACATTGCAAAATTTCATCATTATCCATATTGTCATTTATTATTTTATTTAGGTAAATATTTGTTATTTAAAGAGGTAGAGAAATAGATATGCCGATATGGACACACGTAGCAACAAGTTTAAAATTTGCTATAAATAATATTGATACTGGGAACGATAAACAACACGTGTTAGAGTTCGGAACTGGTGGGGGTAGAAGTATTAAGTATATAAGAGCAATGCTTAGAGAAAAAACCCCGAAGGGTGATATTAAAAAAAATCTAGATATTTTTGGTTTTGATTCCCATATAGGATTACCAGAAGATTGGACGACAGAAATATCATCCATACCATTAGTCCAATATAAAGAAGCGTTGGCTGTGAGTTCGAGGGAACGAGATAGTCTATTAAAGGAGTACGATCAACTTAATATTAAATTTTATTGTGGGTGGTTTAAAGATACACTCCCCGAATATATAAACATTGCTAAAAATATAGCATTACTGCATATAGATTGTGACATTTATAGTTCGACCATAGAAGTTCTTTATAGTTTAAATCAGTTTATAGTTTCAGGAACCATAATTGTATTCGATGAATGGATCTATAATTATAACGAGGTATTTAATGATCATGAACAAAAAGCATTTTACGAATGGGTAGAAGACAAAAATAGGAAATTTGAATTTCTAGAGGTGCCAAAATTAGAGAATCTGGATACCATTGAACAAAAAACAATAAAGATATTAAAATGATAGATAAAGTAGATAATATCAAATTCTATATCGGACCAATGAGTAAAAATGTCGTTGATTCTATAATAGAGTTTACAGAGAAAATTGGTAATAAGATTGGTTTTATACCGTCAAGGAGACAAATTGAACACGATGGCGGTTATGTTAATAATTGGACCACTGGTGAATTTGCTAAGTATGTAAATGGTAAAGTTCCAATAGAAAGAGACCATGCAGGCGCCGGTCAAGGACATATAGATGATGATGGGTACGAATCTTTGAAAGCGGATTGTGAAAATGTAGAGATAATTCATATAGATCCATGGAAAAAATATTCTAGATATTATAAAGGACTTAAACAATGTATAAGTAATATAGAATTTTGTTATTACACAAATAGAAATATAAAGTTTGAAGTAGGAACAGAAGAGGCCATAAGAAAGTTTAGCCCAACAGAATTAAATTCTCTTTTATCTGATCTAAAAGCAGAATTATTACCAGAGATATTTGATAATATTATTTATGTGGTAGTTCAATCTGGAGTAGGATTAGATTTAGGAAAATTGAAAAATACTGGTACTTTTAATTTTAATAGATTAGAAAAAATGATTAAGATTTGTAAGAAGTTTGGAAAGGAGAGTAAAGAACATAATGGGGATTATCTCGCTAACGAAGAAATAAAAACAAGATTTGATATGGGATTAGATGCAATCAATATCGCACCCGAGTTTGGGCAGTTAGAAACTTTGTGTTATTTAGATGAAATGGGTGATGATATAGATGAATACTATAATATTTGTTACGAATCTAAGCGATGGAAAAAGTGGGTTGGTGATGATTTTATTCCAGAAGATAATAAAAAAGAATTAATAAAGATATGCGGGCATTATGTACTAACTAATAAAAAGTTTACTAGCATTAAGCCTGATATTGATGATAAAATAAAACAAGTAATTACAAATAAATTAAAGGAGTTAGTACAATGACTGACTTAGTTGATATAGCGTTAAAGTATTTTGAAACTTTTACAAATAAAGATTTAGAGGGGCTGAAAGAAATGTTTGCAGAAAATATTTCTTTGAGAGATTGGGAAGTTGAAGCAAAAGGTATAAAAGATGTCTTAAATGCAAATTCTGATATATTTGATTCAGTAAATCATATGGAGGTAATTCCTCTTAGAGTTTGGGATTTTGAATCGCAAGAAGATAATGTAGTAGTAGCAGAACTTAAAATCGAATTGGATGATAATGAAATTGAATTAGTTACTGATATTTTAGAATTTGATAAGAATAATAAAATAAAAGCTATAAGAGCATATAAAGGGAATTAGAGTGACAAAAGAGATAAAATCATTATATGAAAAATCTGTAGGGTTGCAAATTCATAAAATAATAGAGAAATTATTGTGAAGATAGCTTTTTGTTTAGTAGGTATTGTTGGCGCTGCTAATCATAAAAATGGGATAGGAGTTCCAGTAGATTATAGAATTGGACATCACTTCCACCAAAAGCATATTTTTAATCCTAATAATGAACACGATATTGATGTTTTTATACATAGCTGGAGCACTGAATTTGAAACACCTTTAGTAGATCTATATAACCCAAAAAAATATATTTTTGAAAAGCAGATAGATTTTTTACAGGATGATATTAGAAATAACTGCATTATTAGTAGGTGGTATTCTACTGCAATGAGTGTGAGATTAAAAACGGCTTATGAACAACAAAATAATTTTAAATATGATTTCGTTATGCTATATAGATTTGATCATATTTTTCAAAAGGATTTAATATTTTTAGAATTCAATCCTAATAATTTTTATGTATCACATCGCGATGATTGTACTAAGTCTTTTTGTAAGTGTGTTGGAAATAAACGCTTTTATGATGCTTGGTTTTTTTCTAATTCTAATTATATAAATACATTTTCTGCACTGTATGATAGTTGGCTATATTATAACTTAAAAGATCCTCATATGGAAACTGTGCGTCATCTACATGAAACAGGACTTATATCTAAAGTAAAGCATGTATTTTATGAAAAGAAAGATCATTTTACCGTTCGGTCAAGAATAAAAAATTGCCATTTAACTGATAATAAACTTGAAATTGATAAGTTAGAATTTTTTGATAAGCATAATTTAAAAAGACATAAGTGGGTAGGAGAAAATCATGAGCTTTAAAGTAGTTTCTAAATTTGAAAATAAAATAGCAGAATTTTTTGGATCACCATATGCGGTTGCCGTTGACTGTTGCACCCATGCTGTCGAATTGTGTTTAAGATATATAAATGCAAAGTCTATTACTGTACCGGCGCATACGTATCCTTCCGTGCCTTTATTAGCTAATAAATTAGGTATTGAATTGAAGTGGAAAGATGAAGATTGGTCTGATTATTATTATTTAGACAATACTAATATTATAGATGCCGCAGTATTATGGAAGAAAAATAGTTATATATCAGGCACTATGATGTGTTTGAGCTTTCAGTTTCAAAAACATTTGAGTTTAGGAAGAGGCGGTATGATTTTAGTTGATAGTGAAGAAATTAGAAGCGATCTTAAAAAAATGTCATATGATGGCAGAGAACCAGATACGTCATGGAGCAAACAGAATATCAGCAAAATAGGTTATCATTATTACATGACACCAGAAACTGCTGAGTTAGGATTGAAAAAATTGCCATCTGCTATAAGTACTAAACCGAAACAATGGGTATTATCAGAATGGCCTGATTTAAGAAATATGGAGATATTTAAAAATGAATAAAAGAAAAGCGTTTATAACAGGAATAAATGGGCAAGATGGTAGTTATCTTGCCGAGTTATTAGTAGAAAAAAATTATGATGTATATGGTATTGTAAGGAGAAATTCTATAGCAGAGCATCAAGAAAGTAGAATTGATCATTTAGTGGACAACGGAGTCAAAACAGAATATGGTGATTTACTTGATGTAAGTTCGTTGGAAAAGATGATACGAACTATCCAGCCTGATGAAATTTATAATATAGCAGCTCAGAGCCATGTTAGAATTAGTATGGATATCCCCCAATTTACAGTGCAGACGAATGCTCTTGGTCTTTTGAATGTATTAGAAGCTTACAAACATAACTGCCCCAAAGCAAGATTTTATCAAGCATCATCTTCAGAAATGTTTGGCCGTTCAGTAGATAGTGATGGATATCAGAGAGAAACTACTTCAATGTATCCCACAAGCCCTTATGGATGTACAAAAGTGTTTGGGTATAATATGGTAAAACATTATAGAAATGCCTATAACTTATTTGCAGTAAACGGTATTTTATTTAACCATGAATCGCCGAGACGGGGCTCTAATTTTGTAACTAATAAAGTTGTAAAATCAGCAGTTAGGATTAAAAAGGGATTACAAGATAAATTACCTCTTGGGAATTTAGATGCTTATCGTGACTGGGGGCATTCTAAGGATTATGTAAGAGCAATGCATATGATAATTAATCATATAGAACCAGACGATTTTGTAGTTGCTACAGGAACTTCTCGTTCAGTGGGAGATATGTGTAAATATGTATTCGAAAAATTAGGATTAAACTATAAAGATTATGTAACTCAAGATCAAAGATTTATGAGAGCTGATGAACTTAAATATCTTCGTGGAGATTCTACTAAATTGAGAAAAATATTTAAATGGGAGCCTGAATATACGTTTGAAACGATGATGGATGAAATGATTGTTCATTGGGAAAAAATTTATGATTAGTATAATACAAAATTTTATTTGCACTGATCCAAAGCGATTACAAGTTCTTTTAGATAATTTACCTAAATTAGGTACATCATTGAAAGACTTTGAATTTTTTGTTAATTTTAATGATACTATAAATTTTGATATTATTAAAGACTCATATATAAAAAATATTAATAAATTAAATTTTTATAATAATTTAGAAAAAAAGTGGGCTGAAATTATATTAGCGATGTTAGAAGAAGTAAAAACACCGTATATAATGAATTTATGTGAAGATCAAGTAGCTCATTTTTCCGCCACTGATATGCATAACGTTTTAAGTGAAATAAAAGATTTAGATATTGATTATATAAATTTAACAAAAATGTCCAAGTATTCTAAAGATGAATTTTTTGGATACGAAAGTCAAAAATATGGATTTTCTTATTTAGGTAAAGATTCACCTACAGGACGCCTTTCAACAGATTGTATGATAAAGGTAGATTTCTGGAAAGAAAGATTAATAGAATTTTTACAAAATAAGCACAATTGCCCTCATGAAATACCATTTCCTCATGCAAATTTACCAAATTATTTTGAGGGGTATTTTGATCATACCATTGGAATACGTAGATTTAAAGATTTGAAATGTTATATTCCAAAATTAGTTATGTTTGTTGAGTATAATGATTCATTAGAAAAGGAAACATATATTTAATGAATTATGAAATAGTTTCGCTAGATAGTTTTAATCCTTTAGAGATGACTACAATTAAATTTCGAGAGAAGTGGTATGGCAGTGATGATCATTCAAGGTGGGTATTTAAAGATGAAAAAACTAACTTATATTATAAACTTTGGAATGAAACATATATTAGAAAGGATGGCGTAAAGCTTGGCATAGATTGTGGGTTTTATGATGAAACTACAGTACCAGCTTTTGTTGGATTAATTTATTATGAAGACGTATGTAGAGGCTATATAATTAAAGAGTGTGAGGGTGTTGCAACTGTTAATGATATCATATCATCATTTTATGAAGTCATAAAACAAAAAACAGATCAAACTAAGGTTTTTATGTATGATTTTTCAAGAAAACATGTTATGAAATATAAGAATAAATTTTCCTTAATTGATTTAGAAGGTGTATGTCCTTTATCAAGCTATGAAGATATAGCTAATGATGTATCCCATGCATCATTTTCTTTCGAAGATTATAAGAAATTTGTATATGAAGTATATAGAAATCAATAAAGATTATTTTTTAAATTGTAAATTCCCAAGTAGAATATGCCATAAAAAGGCTGTTTGTTTAGACCCGGAATATTATTGGGAACATAGAGATCAATATAATCATAAGTATAAATTAAAAACTGTTAGAGATGTTGTTGATTATTTTAAACAGAATGGGGCTATTGAAAAGGCCAAATTTAAATTAAAAGAAGACAATTGGGAATATTTTAATTGTCTTTTATATGGATGGAGGAAAGAAGTTATAGATACAGATGCTTATAAGAAAACAGGCAATTCTGAAATTTCATTAGAAGAGAGAAATAAAACATTATCTCCTGAGTATTATCAATCATTGGAGAAAATGGCTGATGAAGAGATATATAATTTTAATAAAAATAATCCTGTAGAATTTGATGGTGATACTATAAGACATGGAACTCATAGAGTATATGCTATGATTGGTAGGTTAATTAGGGGGGAAAAATACATACCGTTTTATATATCTAAAGATAGATTTTTATATCCAACTTATAAAATAAATTATTTGAACGAGCTAGATAAATTGCAGATTCCAAAAAGCGAATATACTATTTGTCAAAGTTCTTTACTCGCAGTAATGGGAATTAGAGATAATGATGATTTAGATATTGTAATATCTAGTAGGTTGAGAGAATATTCATTGGACGGCCAGGCATCTAATTTAAAAATTCATCCAAATATTGAAGTATTTGAAAAAAATCATGACAAATTTAGAGTTTTTGGTTGTAATGGTGATGATGATTTAATTAGTAACTATAGTATAAATATAGGTGATTATAATTTCTCTGAACCGCGATTTTATTTTAGTAGAATTTGGCCAGAAAATGAAAGGAAGGTTAGAGATCAAGAGATGATAAAACAATTTTTTAAAGATGAAAAACATAAAGAATTTCCCTTTTTTGAAATATCAATTGAAAAGTGGGGATTGGATTTATTGCCAAGAGAAAAAATATATGTCTAAGAATTTAATTTATATGGTTGCTATAGACCATAATACTTCTGAGTATAAAAATAGTGAATATAGCCAATATTCAATTAAAAGCTGGGAATATTGGTGTCGGCTCAATGATGTAGACTTTATGCTAATAACAGAACATGATGAACGGCTAGGAAAACCTATTTGGAATAAAGAACTTATTTTTGAAAGGGCAGAAGGTTATGATAAAATAGGCATTGTAGATTCAGATACAATGATCAAATGGAATGCCCCTAATATGTTTGAAATGTATGATAATGAATTCTGTGGAGTTTTAGATAACGTTAATTTAAAATGGGTATACGATAGTTTACAAGTATATGGTAAATTTTTTGATAAAATTGATATTGATATTGATGAATATATAAATGCCGGGGTTTTATTTTTTACTAAAGAGCATTTATCTCTATTTAAAGATATTTTAGATTTTTATTTAGATAATAGAGAAGAATTAGATAGTTGGAATAAGGGTGGAGGTAAGGAACAAACTATACTTAATTATCATTTGAAGAAAGCTAATTTCAAAAGAAAATTCTTGACTCCGTCATGGAATTTATTAGGAATGCATAAGAAGCAGATGTTTATTTATAATTGGCAATTAGAGGATGATAAAACACCCTTTTTTATAAAATATGGATTCATATGGCATTTTACGGGATTTGGAATACCAGATAGAATTACTTTAATGGAGCAAACCTGGAATTTATTAAAAGATCATTATAGTTTGGATAGCATTAAATATGATAAAATTTTAAATTCTTTAAAGCATAGAAATTCTGAAAAAAGCACTACTACAAGAAAATTTAAAAGGGATATATTAGATATATTTTTAAATGATAATTATTCAGATAAAACACTCGTTGAAATTGGTTGCCATAAGGGAAATTCAACTAAATATCTAAGTAAAATTTTTAAAAAAGTTTTTGCAGTAGATAAATGGCATTTGGATAAAGCTAAAGAATATTGTAGAGACTGCACAAATATTAAATTTATAAAAGCCGAATTATATGATTATAATAATAATGGCGAGACATTTATTGCTGATAAATGGGAAGATTTTTTACCGCCAGATGTTGATGTTGTTTTTATAGATGCCGGGCATGAATATTATCAGATTAAACAAGATATAGAAAATGCGTTAAGGTTGTGGCCAGACGTTACATTTATTTTTGATGATTATGGCCTTCCTCCCGGAGAGGTTAAAAGAGCAATAGACGAGCATGTAAGAGATGGCAATTTAAAAATAAGTAAATGGATCGGGGATTCTGCTGAAGATTTGATTTCAGCAGCCGGAACTAAATTCGTTGATACGGAGGGGTGTATATGCAATCTAATGTAGTTTTTATGACCAATATAGAAGATAATACTAAATTAGAAAGATCTAAACCGTATAAGTATTCTGTAAAGAGTTGGTCAAAATGGTGCGATAAAAATAATGTACATTTTTTTATATTAGATCAATATATATTTGACACAAATTATATGATACCAAATTGGTATAAATTATACGTTTTTGAACTGCTAGAAAATCAAGAAATAGATTATGATCAAATAGCTATAGTTGATGCTGATACAATAGTTCATCCTAATTGCCCAAATTTTTTTGAAACATCTGAAAACAAATTTTGTGCAGTACATAATGACGGAAGTTATGATTGGATATGCAGAAGCATGGAAAATTATTCTAAACATGTATTTGATGGATTTACGTTTTCTATCTGGGAATATATAAATTCTGGGTTTATTATATTGAATAGAGAACATAAACAACTATATCAGAATATAATAAAGTTTTATTTCGAGAATAAAGATCTAATAATTAATGTACAGAATACATTTGGCGTTGGAACTGATCAGCCGATTATAAATTTCTTTTTACAAAAAGAAAATATTGATTTAAAATTGCTATCTTATAAATTTAATATGCAAGATATGGCAAATAAAGAAATTCTCGATAATGATTTAACTTTTACTAAACTTGGGTGGATTTATCATTATAATGCTATACCTAATAATAATGATTCGAGCTTAACATATTATTGGATGAAAAAAACATATGAGGAGTTATATGATAATATCTCATAAGCATAAATTTATATTTTTAAAGAGTAGAAAGACTGCGGGCTCAAGCATTCAAGTGACATTGTCTAAATATTGCGGGTCAGATGATATTATAACTGGACAATACCTCGATGGTGTAGATGATAACTCTCATAGTACTGGTTTTAATATGGATAAGTTTTACACCAACCACCCTCACCCTGAAATTATTCCAACAAAATTATTTATTGAACAAAATATGAATCCTAAAATTTGGAATGAATACTTTAAATTTGCGTTTGTCCGCAATCCATATGAAATAGCAGTTTCAAGATATTTCTGGGAAAGAAGAGGCAAGGGTAATGTTGAAGCATGTTCTGTCGAAGATTTTAGGAGATGGGTCAAATTTGATTTGTTAAATAAAGATTATGATTGGTTACATAAATATATTTCAATTAATGATAATATAGAACTTGATTATATTGGCAGATACGAAAACTTATCAGAAGATTATAATTATATTTGCGATAGATTAGATTTACCTAAAGATAAATTACCTGTTAAGAAAGGCGGCTATCGTGATAAAGAACATTATTCTTATTACTATGATGATGAAACAAAAGATATAGTTAGTAATTTTTTTAAAACGGATATAAGATTATTTGGATATGACTTTAATTCTGAATTTTCAGTTAGAAGAATAAAACCTATAATAACTAGAGATATGTTAAGTGGTGATTTAGGCAATAATATAAACGGACCTTCATTAATAAAAGTCCCTGATTGGATCAAAAATCCTCTAGGTAAATATTATTTATATTTTGCTCACCACGAAGGCGATCATATACGGATGGCATATTCAGATTCTATAGAAGGGGGCTGGAAAATATATAAAGATGGAACATTAAAACTTAACGAATCAGAATGTAGAGATCATATAGCAAGCCCAGATGTTCATATAGACGAAGAAAACAAACGAATAATTATGTATTATCATGGAAAGGTAAAAACAAAAGATGCAATACATAATCAATGTTCTTTTGTATCTTTTTCAAAAAATGGCTTGGACTTTACATCAAAAAGTGGTATATTAGGTATGTTCTATTTTAGAGTATTTAAATATAGAAATAAATTTTATGCAATTGCTAAAAATAAAAATATTGGTGGTATTTTATATGAGTCTAATAACTGGGATAGTAAATTTAATTCAATTTTTGAATTTATACCGAATATGAGACATTGTGCTATACTGGTAGATAGTGACCATCTTTATATTTTTTATACAGCTGTCGGAGACGCCCCAGAAAGTATTTTGATGTGTAAAATTAAAATGGATGATGATATTGATAATTGGAAAGTTATATCTAATGAAATTGTGTTAAAACCACAATTAGATTATGAAGGTGTTGACCTGCCATTAGTTTCATCTACGCATGGCTCAGTAGATTATCCTGCCAATCAAGTTAGAGACCCTTATGTTTTTAAAGATAAAGGTAGTTTATACCTTTTGTATTCTTTTGCTGGCGAAAGTGGCATAGGTTTATCTAAGTTATATAAAATAAAGGAATAATTATGAAACTTAAAAATAAATTTGCTATAGGGTGTCTTGTACAGTGGTATGAAGTTGAAATTATTGATGAATATATCGAAAGCGTAAAGCAAGCCGTAAAAGATATAGATAATCCAGAAAATGTTATTATTGACATATGTTTTTACATGTCGCAAAATCTTGAAAAAATAGATAAGGATAAAATATCTTTAAGTGAAATCGAAGCTAGATTTTATGTGATGGTATCGTCTTTAAGGTCGGTAGGAAAAGTTAATGAGACTTTTTATACCAGTGACAAGATTTATACAATTGCTGATTATAGACGAGATTTTAATAATAAATATTGTGAAGATGTCGATATATTAATATGGGGAGAATCTGATGCGCTAATGCCAAAACAAACATTTGAAGTTCTTGATTTATTACACACTAATAATATTAATAAAAATACATATAAATATTTGGCGTTTTTCGGTACATGCAAAATGTGGGACGAAAGTTGGAAAGCTCTAGAACATCCAGATTTTACAGATAAACCTCACACTGACGGTGATTTTAAGAATTGGTGGAGTTTATGCTATACCATGAATTTAAAAGAAATGAATGAAATAAATAATAAAGTTGAAAATTTAGATGTTAGAATTGCAAACCCCTATAAATTTAATGGGTGTGGGCTAGTTATATCATCAGATGTTATAAAAAGTGGAGTAAACATACCAAAATCAGCATTTTTTATCCATGAAGACACAGCATTTATGTTTAGTTTAATAAAAACTTTTAGTGGAAATATACCACAGTTTGTAATTAAGAATATATTATTAGTACATAACAGAAAACATCCGAATAAAAGAGAATATGTAGACGGTGAGGTAGGAAATACTCCAAGCCAACAAAGAGAAAGCTCGGAATGGTATAAAAAGGCCAGTGAATATTCTCATCATAATGTTTATAGTATGTACGAACAAAATAAAATATATAGCTGGAAGGATGTATTTAAGGATGAGTAAAAATATTTTAGCAATAGGAGCTCATTCTGATGATGTTGAATTTGGATGTTACGGCACGTTAATTAAACATAAACACCGCGGTGACAATATTACGATTGTCATTATGTCTAAAGGCGACGTAAAACATCCAGTTAGTAAAAAAATTCTAAGAAGCGAATCAGAAAGCATATCAGAATCAATTCAGTCAGCAAAATTATTTGGGTTTAAATTGATTCAATTTGATTATACAGATACTAAAATTCCATTTACCGTTGATACGATATCTGATTTAGAAAGAATAATTGTAAATAGTAATATTGATACTATTTATACGCATTGGGGCGGAGATACTCACCAGGATCATATTAATACTTTAAATTCTTCTATAGCTGCAGCCAGAATGATCAATAATGTTTTATGTTATGAACAAATACCAATTCCGAGAGTATCTATAAATTATCCAGTAGCAAATTATTATGTTGATATAAGTGACGTGATGAATAAAAAAATTGAAGCATGTCTCTGCCATAAAAGTCAAGTTGATAAATATTTAGATAGCGGATTAGATATGATTGAGGGTTTGTCTATTTTAGCAAAATATAGAGGGAATCAAATCGGCGTAAAATATGCAGAAGCGTTCGATTTATTAAAAATGGTTTCATGAATATGAATATATCAGTTCCATCTTTAGAAAATATTTTAAATAAGATTAGTGATAAAGAATTAAAGACAGCATTAGATATATTTGCAAGAGAAGGAGATTGGCAGACAAAGGTTTTTGCAGATAAAGTTAAGTATATTGAAGCATGGGATATAAATTCTGACTTCGTTAAAAAATTTAAAATCAATATTCCATACGCCAAAGTTATTTGTAGAGATTCGATAATGTATATAAATAATATAGATAAGCATAAAGTTGATGCGTTTGATATTATTATTATTGATAATGAATTAAACTGCTATGGAAAAAATAATAAATATTGTGAACATTTTGATTTTATAGATAATATAGATAAATTTTTTAAAGACGAAGTTTTTGTTATTTTAAATGTAGTTAAGTCTCCATTTAATTATGATAAGTTTTCTGAATGGAAACGAAGAAGAAATGAATTCTACCACACAACGACTACTGATGATTTGAGCTTAGAGTTTTTAATGAATTTTTATAAAAATAAGTTTTTAGAAAATAATTATAGGACTAAAAAACTATATATAGAACCCAGAGAAATCATTCATAATAAAGCTTACTTATATTATTTTGCTTTTCATTTAGAAAAAATAAAATGAAAGTCGCGATTCACCAACCTGAACATTTTCCATATTTAGGATTTTTTCAAAAAATGGCAGCATCAGATTTATTTATTATTTTAGATAATGTTAAATTTAAAAAGAATAACTTTCAAAATAGAAATAGATTTTTGAATATAAATAAAAAAGAAGAATGGTTTACGGTACCAGTAGAAAAAAGAGCTAACAGTAAACTTATTAAAGATGTTCTAGTAGCAGAAAGTTCTAATTGGAAAAAGAAGTTAGTTAGAAAGATGGCTATAAATTTTGGACTAGATTTAAAATTTTTAGAATATCTTTACGAAGATAATTTAATATGTGCTATAAATTTAAAAAGTATAGACTACTGTCGAGATAAATTAAAAATCAGTACACCATATATTTTATCGTCTGATTTGATCGCAGAGGGGGCTAAAACTAGATTGATTATAAATTTATGTAAAGAAGTTAGAGCAACTCATTATATATCAGGAAAAGGCGGATTAGATTATTTAGATATAAATTTATTTTTAGAAAGCAAAATACAGACTGAAATATTTGAACCAAAATTAAAAGATTATTACACAACATTATGTCACATTTAAATTATTTTGTTACAGAAATGGGTTTTGAAGGAAAAATACCATTAAATTATACAAATATGAGAGCAGCTGAAACTTGGATTAGATATTTAGATGCCTATCACTTTAATATTTTTAAAATTCTTTCGAGCGAGAAGAAATATGGCGGCATTTGTTGGTTAATAATACCAAAAGGCAAGGATGCAGTATCTATTTTATTACAAAATTTTATAAATGTTATTGAAAATTTAAAAGCAAAATTTGATTATATCTATTGTATACAGGAAGGTGAAATAGGCTATTGGAACCAAATGGATGTTACAACCCAAACATGGATTTATTTACAATTTTTTATGAGTGATAGAATTTACACTCAAAATGAAAGTGATTTAAGTTATTTTAAAGGCATGTTTCCAGAAAAGGAAATTATGATAATAAGACCAGTTTTAGATAGTTCTATTTTAGATAAAAATAATTTTGATCCTAGAGAAAACCGATGTATTATATCTGGTCCATTTACAAGAGAATATTATGGGTTTCACCAAATGATTATTGCACGAAATTTTAATTGCCCGATTGATGTGCCGCCAATGGGAAGCGATAGGATGCCGGCAGATTCGTGGAAAATGGCTGAAAACGTTGGGGTAAATTATTTAGATTATATGGAATGGAAACTTTGGATGGAAACTTTATCGAGATATAAATTCGGAATTATGTTGATACCAGCAGTTGGCTCTGGCACATTTGCGTTAAATTGCGGATATCATGGCATACCATGTATTGGAAACGGGAAATCGGATACTCAAAAGTTATTATTTCCAGATCTTAGTGTAGATTATATGGACTTAGATAGAGCGAGAAAGTTAAGTATTAAATTGAGGGATGATATTTTATTTTATGAAATGATTAGTGAAAAGGCGAAAAGTAATTTTAAAAAATATTTTAACAAGGATATTTTTTTAAAGGAATTGAAATATGCATAAAATAACATTTGTAATACCAAGTAGAAATAATTTAGAATTTCTTAGATTAGCTTATACTTCTATTAAAAATCTTAAAGGCAATCATGAAATTTTAGTATTAAATGATGCAAGTGAAGATGGAACAGGAGAGTGGCTCGATTCATTAGATGATAGTAGTTTGTTAGTATACACTAATCCTGGCCCCGAAAGGGTTGGAATTGTTGGAATGTGGGACAAAGGTATTGAATTAGCGACAACTGATATCATATTAGCTTTTCATGCTGATATGGTTGCAGGGCAGAATTTAGATATTAATTTGTTAAAACATTTAGAAAAGGGAAAAGTTGTTAGCGCGACGAGAATAGAGCCACCTTTACACCCTCCCGGACCAGAAAAAATAACAAAAGACTTTGGAGACGAAGCAGAAAATTTTAAAGAAAATAATTTTTTACATTTTGTTCGCAACGCTGTTAAAGCATATAAAAATAAAACTACTGAAGGAATATTTGCTCCGTGGTGTATGTATAAAAACGATTATTTAGAGATCGGAGGACACGATAAATTATTTGCGCCGCAATCGCGAGAAGATTCAGACTTATTTAATAGATTCCTATTAAACGGCTATGAATTGATTCAATCAAGAGATGCATTTGTTTATCACTTTACAAGTCGTGGCAGCAGATACAATAAGTATGCAGGAGGTGATACTGGTAAAGATTCATTAGAATGGCAACAGACTAATCAAAAAAATATGAGAAACTTTATCCGTAAGTGGGGACATTTTGTTAAACACGATATAATGATGAAACCAATTATACCACCAAAATATGATATTTGTTTTGTTGTTGATAAGTGTACTCTTGAAATATTGGAAGCATTAGAGCCGTGGTGTTCTAAAATTTATGTTGAAGAACCAGATATTAATATTATAGATTATATTGCTAAAGAACAAAAAAATACTTTATATAATTTACAATCGAGAGTATGGTATAATCATGGTGAGGCGAGGTTGGATCATGATATAGTTGTAGAGTTTGATGCATCTAAATTGACAAATGATAATTTTCAATTTTTAATTCAACTTCCAGAGGCCTTACAAGATAGTGGTGAAGTTGATGAGGTAATGGAATACGATATATTTGAGATAGTAATTAATTCATTAAAAACATATGAGAAGGATTTAATAAAATGCGATGCTTAGTAACTGGTGGGGCTGGATTTATAGGTAGTAATCTTGTAGATAGGTTAATTGATGATGACCATGAAGTAGTCATTATAGATGATTTATCTACAGGAAAAAAAGAAAATATAAATTCAAAAGCAAAGTTTTATAAGTATAATATTACAACTAATATATTATTAAGTGATGTTTCTAGTTCAACCTATAAAAATCATGATTGGAAAAAATATAAATATGATGTTGTATTTCATCTAGCGGCGAGAGCTAGAGTTCAACCATCAATAGAAAATCCAATTGAGTTTAATAGAACGAATGTAGATGGAACTTTAAATATATTAAAATTTTGTGTAGATAGTGGAGTAAAAAGATTTATATATAGCTCTTCCTCATCAGTTTATGGAAATACAAAATCTTTACCGACTTCTGAAAATATTAAACTTAATCCAATGAGCCCATACGCTTTGCAAAAACTAATCGGAGAACAATACTGTAAATTATTTTCAGACTTATATGGATTAGAGACTGTATGTTTGAGATATTTTAATGTTTATGGAGAAAGGCAACCACTTGAAGGAGCATATTCATTAGTTATGGGGATATTTATAAATCAGATATTAAATAATAAGCCATTAACAATAAATGGCAGTGGAAAACAAAGACGAGATTTTACTTACGTTGGAGATGTCGTTGATGCAAATATTAAAGCAAGCACAATAGAAACAAAATTTAGTGGTGAGGTATTCAATATAGGAAATGGTAATAATCGGTCTGTCAATGAATTAGCAGTTATGATGGTTGGATTACCTAATCGGGAAGGGGCATATCCCATAATCCATCGTCCGCCCGTTATAGAACCAGAAGAGACATTAGCTGATAATTTTAAGGCATGGGAAGCATTAGAGTGGACACCCAATACTAAAATAGAAACGTGGTATAATCAATATAAAAAAGAGTTAGGACTATGAAGGAGATTTAATTAAATGTCAAAGATAAAAAAATTAGATAAGTTAAGTGAAAAATATGATGAACAGTATGATAATTTAAACCCACCGACACGAAAGAAATATACTAAATCTAAATTTAAGAAGAAATCACAGAAATGGAGTAAGAAATTTAATAAACAATCAGATTATAGAAAAAGGGCGAATAGAAAAAAATGAAAATAAAATCAATTTTTTGGGTCATATTTATATATATATTATTAACAGGTTGTGCAGACACACTAGATGACTGTCATAGTGATTACTATCTAGAAATCGATGCACCGAGTTTAGAAAAGAATAGCGGTTATTATGAATTGGAATTTTTACCAGAATATATTCAAACTTTTACTACATTACGTGCACGGACAGGTAATGAATATCAAAAAGTATCATGGGTATCTAATAAAGAGATCGAAATTGCTGGCATTTGGACTAATTTGGTTAATTCTGCTTCTTATACAGACAGTGATGGAAATGCATATACAGTATTGGGAATATGGGAAGAATTTATAAGCGATACAATAACGGTTTATTGTGGATATGAAGATATGTGTTCGTTACGTTATATCGATTCATTAAAAGTAATAATTGAATGAAACAAATAAATAAAATAATAAATGGGAGTTGTTATAATGAATAAATATGGATCATACATACAAAAATTAATGACGCTTGTTTTAGATAAAGAACAAGATGAATTCGTCCAACAAATGGCGTGGGATGAGTTAAAGCGATTGGGCGAAGACGTCTCAGAATTTTTAATGAAACATTCAACGGATGATTCAGAAGAAAAAGAGAAAACTGAAAAAATATTGCTACAGGAGAATGAAAATGGCAAGAAAAAAGAAAAAGAAAAATGATGTAAATAGAGGACCGGATAGGAGAACAAAATCTTGGTTTAATAGAAGAAGATCAGCTCGAAGGAATAATGATTGTTGTTCTAGTGATTTCTGGTCAAAGATCGAAAACGGTTTTAAAAAATTTTTAGAATCACCATTTAAATAATAGGAGAATAGACATGGCTAAAATTGATGCCGAAGGGCTCGAACAAATACAACATATTCATAATGCTATAAATGTTGTTTATGATAAGTTAACTGCACAAGGTGACGGCATTTTTGATTCAGTTGCTGAAGAATTTGAATATATTGTTGAAATACTTGAAAGTGCAAAACATGATTGGGAGAAAGTATAATGCCTAGAAACGACCCAATGCGAGATAACATTTGGTCTGAAACGCCGGGTATTGGGACAGATTTTGAAGATATGCTTTTTGAGGATATCGATGCTGATGATCTTTTATGGTTAGATAATGTACGGGGTGATGCAAATCAGGTATATCGAAAAATAGATGATAATACTGCGTTGAATTTAAAAACAAATGCTAGAGTGAAGATTCAACCACGTCAGATGATTTATCAAAAAACATGATTGAAAATCGAACCGAATCAACATATAGACCGATTCGTATTCCGGGGAAGAGACTTGTTATAACGAAACAGATGGCTGAAAGAGCAGTCGCTAATACAAAATCAAATATGGAAGCTGCACGATGGCTTGATGTGCATTATGTTACTTGGAAGAAATGGGCTAAGTATTATGATCTTTTTGAGCAACATAAGAATCAAGAAGGAAGAGGTGTTAAAAAGGGTTGGGCTACTTATCGGATTTCCCTTGAAAATATCTTTAATGGCAAACGTAAATCACCCTATTCTTTAGGTACTTTAAAACGGCGAATAATAGATGAAGGTTATATGCAGGAAGAATGTAGTTTATGTAGTTGGAATGAAAAAAATATAGTAACTGAAACGATATGTTTAGTAATTGATTTTATTGATGGTGATAGTGATAATAAAAGTTTTGAAAATATGAGATTGCTTTGTCCAAATTGTTATTATTCAAATAATGGAAAATTTTTAAATTCAGCATTATTCTGTAAATAAGGAAAGTATAATCAATGAGTGTAAATGATATTATAGAGGTCAAGTGAAGTGATTCAACGGGATTTTAAGATAGGCGATAAAGTTAAAATAACGGAAAATATTTATAGTATTGATGGAACTTTATATAAAGGATCAATTGTTAAAATTGAAGAAATAGGATTCCCTGATAAAGATTTAAGGGTTTCAGATAATGTAGGAAAAATTTGGTATTTAAACTTTTATGATATTGAGAAAATGAATGGCTGATAAAAAAAATAAATCACTTAAACCCGCAGATGATAAAGTACTACAATCTATTATGGCAGAAATAGAGCAACTCGCTAAAGATGTAGTTAAAGATTATAAAGATGAACCATCAGAAATGAGTGGTTCGATAACTCAGGTACACGAATCTAGTCCCTTTTTAGCTACACGAAAAGAAAGATTAATTAAAGCGGAAAAAAAATAAAATAATCCGTGCCCCGCATTAGTATTTTTCGTATATTCATATGTAAGTTTTATGAAAAATACAGCCCATAGATATATTGAATTATTTAAAAAATTAAATAATTTAAATGAACAAAACAGATTACCGGAGAGAGGATTC